>OIDT01000035.1_pt1 | contig 148395 bp, 122 predicted proteins | sample 1581601 | NCBI WGS metagenome assembly OIDT01 (sample SAMEA3882515, study PRJEB24775) | human gut metagenome | biome: human-associated habitat; feature: intestine environment; material: feces | place: Netherlands | collected 2009/2010 | reverse complement strand
GTTATAAAGTTATACCTCATGAAAGAGCATCTCACCGTTAAGTGATTTGATAATCGACTTTCAAGCAAGAGCACTTTCAAGCCAATTAAGCGTATTCAAATTATAAAGTCATACCTCATGAAAGAGTATCTCACCATTAAGCAATTTGATAATCTGCTTCTAAAAATATATAAAGACAAAGATTCAAGAGTATTTAAAGTACATCTTGAATCTTTGTATCTAAAAATAAATCGTTTAGAATGTTAAAAATATTTGCTCTTCATCATTTGATGGTAAAATACGAGTTATTTTATCATTGTGCATAAGTTTGAATCCATAGCGCCTTAGCATATTTTTCATTGTTACCATCTTTGATTTTTTTACACCTTTATCAGAATTACGTATCATCCAATCAAGAATCTGGCATGAATATTTAAGAGATAAACCTTCCTCAACCATTAGCTGATAGAAAGAAGAACAAGATACCTCCTTAAATATTTTCGTAATAATAGGAATATCGATGAAGTAAACAACATCTTCTAATGAATACGACTGATTTGTAGATAACTTAGTTTTTCTAATCTCCTTTTTCTTCATATCCTCTATTATCCACTCATATAATATATTCATGAACTTTCGATGCATAGATTCCGTACCAAACGCAAACTTACTTTCATCAAAATTTTCCTCATCCCAATCATCACCGTAATAGTCAATACAATCATCTGAATTTAAATCTATTACAGTATCCTCCAATCCTTCCGCAAGATTGATGTTTTGAATTTCATTTTCAACTTTAGACTTTTTTGGTTTTCTTGTTCGTTTCTTACTCATTACCCTTTCTTTTGCTTCTTCTCTAGTTGTAAGGGTGGTAAAATATGTAATTTTGTCCCAATATTCTCGTTCGTCCACGAATCTACTCAAAGCATTATGCCACCTGCGATTAAAATATTCATCCAGTATTCTAACTTTTTGTTTTTCCGAATAATATGCTCCATATTTACCTGTGATTTTCATAAATTCATGTAATTCTTCCATGTTCACTACGCCATTGATTAGAAATGTTTGACGGGCTGTAATTAATGAGTCTACATTTAATAGAGGATATTCTTCAGAAACTCCAATCATATAATCAATCTGCTTTAATTTTTCTTTATGCTCATAATTTGTATAATTCATTAATATATGATTTATCTCCTGACGTGCATTAATTATACGGTCTGAATAATAGTGCTTTGACTCACGTCTCATTTTTGCTATCTCATAATCATTATAACTAATATTTCCAATACACCTGTTTCTAAACAGATAATCAAGTGCAACTCTGTCCATTCCTAAATCGATATTTCTACATAATCTTTGTATTGATTCCTTAATTTTTTTTCCTTCTCTGAATCCAAAATAAATTTCCGCACATTTAATATCTATTTCTAAAACCTTATTCGTTATCTTATTTTTTATAGCAACAATATGCTTTATTTCTCGGAGACTGCATGGGCAACATACTCTTTGAGTTGTATTATAATAGTATTTATCAAACTCCCATTCTTTTTTTGCTTCATCCCATGTTGTGTATGCGCTATTTTTCAACACAGCATTCTTAAGAGCTATTGGAGGATTTTCTTTTGTTTTTTTGAATTCACACATAATTTGTTTTTTTAGAGGAACGGAAATTTTATTAAAATCTCCGTTCCATTGATTAATGTTTAAAATTTTATTAGCGAGACAATATAACTATCATTTCTCTTTTTTCATCTACATCGATTTGGAGTCCACAATCATCAAGTATAGCCCAAAACAACAGTTCGTCAGGTATTGGATAATTGTGTTTCGAGCAATATTCTTTATATTCATTCCAGAAAGGTTCATACTTAAAGCTTTGCCCTTTGAATATCAAACATTTTTGATGTATCCAGAATTTAATAAATTGTTTTAAATCTTTACTTGTGTTCATAACTTTTCTTTTTTTTAATTGAGCCGATTTTGTAATATAATTAATTGTATCTCGTCCTGTAAAGTATCGGCTCGTTTCACTTTTCATTCCGAGTTGTTCTTGCAGCCATTCTTCCTGTTCGTCAGGAAAGAAGTAATTCCGGTTTCCTGACTGATAAAAAAGTATCTTGCTTTCCGAAGTCATCTTAATATAGTTCCGACTCGCTCACCAAAAATCCTTTTTTCTCCAAGTAAAGTTTGGCTTGTTTAATGGATAGATATTTGGGTATCTCTTCCGTCTTCTTGATTCTTTGCGTTAATAACTTTTTCATCATACTTTTTTCTTCCATTTGTTTAAAGGACTTTTAATTAATAATTGCAACTCATTTTCTTCATGTGATACGGTTTGAATTTTATCTTCACACCATTTGTCAAGTTCTTCTGGAATGAACAATAATGTATTACCACTTTTATGGAAAGGCATTCTTCCACAAGATGTAAGTTTATACAATTGGGACTTGCTCATTGGAAAACCTGTCTTTTTTAAATAGGCCAGTGCATTTTCCGTACTTAAATATTTGGGGATTTCTTCCCTTTTTTCTATTCTGTTCGTCAGAATGTTTTTTATCTCTGATATTTCCTGAATCAGATAATCTATCCGTTCCGGCAACGTGTCATAACTTGTTTTTTGATGTTCCATACCTTTTGTTTTTTGTTTCTGGTGCAAAATTCGACAACTTTTGGAAGGGCATAAAAAGGCACGTTCAGGCACATTCAGGCACGTTTGTATCAGACTAATTATTAGTTTGTTACATATATTACCGAAAAGAAATTATTGATTTTAGCACGTTCAGGCATGAAATATATTTGATTAGTTGGCTACGTTTTGTATTTTTGTCATAAACATCATGTAGTAATATGGCAAAGAAAAGAATACCGATAGACAAAGAGAGGTTTGAAACTTTAAAAAACGAGTTAGTAAGAGTTTCTAATATAGATTTGAGTTCAGATAATGCATACTCTGACTTATGTGATTATATAAAGAAACAGAGCAATACAAATTTTCCTCTCCCAAAATATGAAGACGGAAGCGTTATCCAGCAATCTGAAACTATCAGCGTTGATACATTACGTCGTTATTGGGGAGATAAGGATGCAGACAAGGAAAGAAAGCCGGATGTTGGAAAATTATCTTTCATGGCTCGCGCTTTAGGATATAAGGATTGGGAAACATTCTGCCACGAATACAAACAGACCAATACGGACTTTGACATAGAGAAAGGATTTAATGGAATGGACTATTTCAAGTTTTCTTCGTTATGCAAAAATGAAATAATCTGTATCGGCTGGTATCCTCAAAAATATTGCAGATTGAAGTTTTTAGGAGAATATTCTTTTGAGGTCGTTGAATCTTATAGAATGGAAAGTAAGATTGGACGCAAGTTTGAAACTTCCGGTTTCCGTCTCGCCCCAATATCAGACAAGGCTATTTTTCCAGAAGTCTTAATAGAGCCATTATATGAATATCAAGAAGATTTATGGAATGCCATAGAAAACTTTGATATAAAGAATTGTCCTACAGAAATCCTTTTATAAGAATAGATAAAAGTGAACAAAGTGAGTGAAGTGAACTATATTTTATAATAGAGCATATTCTTATTTTATAGACCATATAAAAGATACAGAACCTTATACTTTTTATAAAATATAGTTCACTTTACTCACTTTATTCACTATGTAATATTTTTCTACTTTTATTTATTCTTTCATATTCGAGATATGCTCGTGCTTCTTTATACCGAGTATTAGAGGCAAGAGAAAAGCTCGATACAGGAGACGAAAACAGCCTTATTTTGGGTATGGGTATATAGTAAGCTCGGATTGTATGGAGCTAAATAAGAAACGTAAATATTGCTTGATTTAGAGAAACATAGCACATATAGAACTCTCGTTTTTCCGATAGTTCAGATTTTAAGGCATAAAAAAATCCTCTTGCTGCATAGACACAACAAGAGGATATTCTTTTGAGTTGATATTAGTTCAACGAAATAAGATTGATGATTTTGTTTCCATTATCAGCAATACTGTTGATTACAACTTCATCTGATTCTGTGATAGTTCCTACAACATTGGTACCGTCCGAATATCTGAAACCGGTGAATGCGATATTAGAACTTTCAGAATTTGCCGAAAGACTTTGTATTTCATATTCCGAAACTTGAAATTGCGATTCCTGATAATCTTTCATTGTTGTTTTTGAGAACATGGTATTGTTTAGAATATACCATGCTTTGCTTGTACGAATATTTCCGATATTCACATACTTGTCCAGTTTAACACATTGCTCTCCGTCAAACTCCAAATTCCCATTTATTACGACTGTATTACGTACATAATTTGGCGCAAATGCCCAGTAGTTATTATCTTCCGGTATTGTACAGATTATTTTTTCTTCTAAATCATTATTACCGATAGTTTCATATTTGATAATCGTATTGTCACGAACCGAATATAAATCACCACTAAAGATGAAAGTATAAGTATCTGTAATCGGATAGATTTTACCACCCGGACATTTGACACGACAATTAAATTGCTGCTCGTTTCCATTCCAGTATACTACAAATCCATCACCTGTTACCGAAAAATTATCAAAGCGTATATCATCCGGCAACAAAGCCTCAATAGTCATTGTTTCAGGTGACAACTTCAAAACCTGATTACCTCTCAAATAACCCTTGTAATAGATATTGCCTTGTTTATCTGTGGAAATGTTATCATTCTTATCAGGTGTTGATACGTTTTCCGGAAACCTATATAATTTTTCGGTTTCTTTATTCAAGAGCATTGCGTAGTATGTATCTGCACCATGTAGTATAGGTTTTCCATCCGGTCCAACACTCGTCGTAAAATTTGACGGGTCATCATTATGTGCTTTTTCCCATTCCTCGCGGATTCTTTTTGTATCAAAAAAATCGGGGTACATCAATAATACATTGTCTGATAATTTGTTGATTTCATAGATATTCAAAACATTTGTTTTGCCATCAGAACCTGTGATTATTAATTTGGATTCATTGCCATTTTGGTCAATTTTCCACACTCCACCAAAAGTTCCAGACTCCCCAGAACGAGTATTAGTACCTTCTTTCGTATAAATCATCTTTGCATCGCGAACATTTACAGAGGAAAGATGCTTGTAAATTTCATTACGGTCAAATTCCTGATAGTTCCCACTTTTTTCGCAACTTGACAGCATTGTTCCAAACAGGAACAAACTTAAAACGAAACAATAATTTTTCTTCATAATTACCAGTATTTATTCCATTCTTCCCGCCCACACAGAAGAAGTTTATAAAATGCGAAAGCGTGAGGGCTGCTAACTTATTTTACGGAATAGGCTCTGGTAAAACCCTTGAACTAAAACAAGCAACAGTCTCCCCACGCCATATATGGATATGACGCGAGAGATGCTAACTTATTCCCGTTCGTTAATAGTTTACCAGACTTTATTCCGGAGAATCAGTTAAACACTTTCGTGTACCTTAAATTTCTAATATGTCCGCCATGTTGCCATGACGATGCAAAATTAGAAAAAATAAGGCACATCACAAAGTTACATCTCATAAAGAGACTGTTGCAGGTTACAAAATTAGATATTCTTATTCATTCAGCATTTCATCAATGGCGAATTCGTGAAGTTCATGCTCCAGCTCCATTTCTTTAAGCCGTTCTTCTTTCTTCCGAAAATAATCATCACCGAGACCTTTTTCTTCGAGTGTCTTGTCGAATTTATCAAGTATTTCATCTGAAACACATTCTTCATCGTCATCATCGATTGACTCGTCCAATGCGGAAAGCATATCCTCTATTGTGTATTCCTGTTCTTGTGAAGAAGTATTTTCCGTTAATGAAAACTCTGTATCATCCTCACAATCAATATCCGGCCCTAACATATCTATAAGCTCATCGATTGTATAATCTTTGTCTTTAAAAGAATCTTTCGTATTTTCTTCTTTGACAATCGGCTCTTGAACACCGGTTTCCTGTATGCTTTCTTTTTGAGCAGACATTTTAGTCTTTGGTGCTTTCTTTGAAGATTTCTTTTTAGTCTCTACAACTTCGGCAGTCACCGCTTGTTCTTCTTTTACTTTTTTCTTTCGTGCCATAACTTTATTTATTTTGACAATTAGTAATATTCCGAATAGTTGAATTTTCGGTTAATACATATATCCTCTTTTTTACCGGAATATAAAAGAAAAAGGTATTTTAACTATATTTTTAACCTGAATTAAGCTCTCGCACCGGTAATTTTGCATAAAGAAAGCCCGATTCTCCACTAAACAAGAAAATCGGACTGTATGCTTGACCTACCAAAATTAAGAGAAATACGGACATTAAAAGCTCAATAAACTCGCATTTCTGGCTCTGTTTTCAGACTCCAAATCGGCAAGGTATATCTCAGTAGTGGTTATGCTTGTATGCCCCAACATAGGTGATATAATAGACACCGGAACACCCTCGTTTCTCAATACGGTTGCATAAGTATGTCTGGCGACGTATGTCGTTATCTTGCCTATATTTAATTTCTCACCGATAACCTTCATTCTGTCATTTATATGTTTGGTGAGATTCTTCTTTTTCTTCTCATGTTCCCAAGCATCATCACCGGCTTTCATAAAAGGAAATATATAAATACTCTTTCTCGGATTGTTCCCCCACTTTTCAATAATAGACTGCATTTCAGGAGTTATCGGTGCATAAATCCGTTTTGTGTCACGAGTACGGTCCTTTGTCTTTTCACGAATAAACGAAATTTCCCCGTTTTGAATGTCAGAGAATTTAAGGTTTATCAAATCGGCAACGTTGATACCGTTACAGAAATAGATGAATAGCCATAAGTCACGATAAAACTCAGTGAACTTGTTACCATCCGAATAATTGGCGATAGCTTTGAGTTGTTTCTTGTTGAGTGCTTTTTTCTTGCCTACACCTTCCTTTATCTGGTATTTGCCTCTCCCGAAAGGATAATCAGCCTCTCTAATCACTCCGGCAGATTTGGCAATATTCATGATAGCACGAATATTTCTCATGTTGATAGCCAAAGTTGTCTGACTTACTGTTTTCAGACAGAATTTCTCAAAATCACGCAGCCACTCAACTGTAATATCCCGAATTGGTACATTATTCCTTTTATACCGCTTAATCAGTGATAGCGTACTTTGATAAAAAGTCTTGGAACCAAACTTGTTGTTTTCATCCAGTTCTTTTATCTTGGCTTCAAGCATTTCATTGATAGTACCGCCGATGTTTTTTCCAAGTCTTGTATTCAGACGGTCAAAAGAGAAAGTTCCGCGTTCGGCCAGATATTCCACATTCTTTAGAATACGGCTGAGTTCCTTCCCGATTTCTTCCTGAATATCTCTGCACTCTTTGGACTTGCCTTCAAGCGCTTCTTCAAGTTCTTCTTTTGAAGTCAAGCAGATACCGACTGAGTAATACTTTGGTTTGCCCTGATAATACACTTTGATTTTTACCGGATAAGTACCTTCTTTATTAATGGTGCGAGTGTCGAGTACAACCGACACAACAACGCCGTTTTTAATGATTTTAATCATGATGTTTGAATTACTTGTAAACGGAATTGTTTACCGGTAATATATCCCCCAATTTTTGGAATTATAAGTTAAACGGGGCTTTCAAAAGGCATTTACAGGCATTTTTTAATAACGTTTGCAGTATTGTTTTGGAAATATTTTAAGGTAACATCGAATATATATTCTGAAATTCAGTAGGATATTTTGTATTTCAAAACAAAATAATTACTTTTGCATAAACAACAAAGAGCATGAGAATAATAGCGAGAAGCAAAATAATCGAGTATTATACCGAGCATCCTGATGCGGAAACTGCACTCGAAGAGTGGTATCAGAAAGTGAAGAAAGCGGAATGGACTTGTTTTGCTGATATGAAGCAGATGTTTAACAGTGTGGATAATGTAGGCAACCAACACTATGTATTCAATATTAGAGGAAACAATTATCGGTTGATTGTAGTAATCAAGTTTACGATAAAAACAGTCTTGATTCGCTTTATCGGTACGCATGCCGAATATGATGTAATTGACGCTAAAAATATATAGACGTATGGCAAAGATTCAGAATGAAATAGCTTATAAGGCAGCAATGGAGAGAATAGAAGAACTTCTGCCATTGGTTGATGACAATACGCCTTTGAATGACAAGAATCTGATAGAATTGGATTTGTTGTCAGAACTTGTTGCGGATTATGAAGATGAACACTATCCGATAAAATCACCTTCTTTAGTGGATGTAATAAAACTCCGCATGTATGAAATGGGGTTGAATCAAGTGAAACTTTCAGAGCTTCTCGAAGTAAGCCCTTCACGTGTCAGTGACTATCTTACAGGACGTTGTGAACCGACTCTGAAAGTAGCTCGTGCGATGAGCCGAAAGCTCAATATTGATGCGAATATAGTATTGGGAATATAATCAAATTATATCTTAACCAAACATAATAGTATTATATACAATGGAAATATATATATCTATAATCGGTGCTATAGTTGCCATTTTAGTTGCAATCATAGGTGCAGTACTTGCAAATAGGAATATGCTAATATTACAAACTCGTAAATTAAAAGAAGAACACTATATTGCCTATATTGAAGCACTTCATTATTTAATATCAAATAATAATGATGAAGCAATTAAACAGTATGTGCTTATGAGAGACAAACTATTTCTCATGGCAAGTGAAGAGGTTATAAAGGAACTACTGCAATTCGAGCATAACGGTGTTGGGAAAAGCCAAGAAGTTCACGATAAATACTTAACAAATCTAATAAAAGCCATAAGGGTAGATTTAAAGTTGAAAAATAATCAATTACCTATATTATATTTTAAAAGGTAGATATAGTAGAATACTACCCATTTGCACGAAAATTGCACAAATCACCGGAAAACAGAAGAAATAACGTGATTACGGATGAAAAAGAAATATTATATTTGCCCTTGAAAAAGAGCTACTTAAGTAAGAGCATGAAACGCAAAGAAATAGGAAGACATCGGTACAGCCCGGTTTCATAATCATGAGGTCCCCGGTTCAATCCCGGGTCCCGCTACAAAGAAGATTTAGACTGTTAGGAGGCTTCCACTCTTGGCGGTCTTTTTTTTGTTTTTTGCCTCAATTGGTAGCAAGTGACGCTATTGGTGGATTTTTGCACTATGGCAAGCAAGTTATCTTTCCAGACAGATATTAACAGCATTCATCCCCTTTGCTCCTCGTTCGAGGTCGAATGTAACGATATTACCCTCCCTGACATCCGTAACAACATTGTTCACGTGAAAGAAATATTTTTCAATTCCTGCAAGGTCTTTGATAAATCCAAATCCTCTGGCTTCATTAAAGAACTCTATTCTTCCTCTCAAAATTACCGGTTCTTCATCTTCTTTCCTGGGAGTGGAAATCATTATCTCCTCTACATTAATCTCTTGCTTTTTGATATTCTCTTCGGGTGGAGTTGAAGTAATCATACCATATTCGTCCACATAAGCAATCATATCATCAAAACTGCTTTTTGTAGATTTTCTACCTTCTTTTCTTTTTAATTTTGCTTCCCGCTTAGCAAGTCTTTTCTTTTCATTCTCACGCTTTCCTACTGTCATGGATTTTGCCATAGATTTTATAGTTTAATGGGTGTATACTCGTCGGATAAATAAAATAACAAACTTAGAAACGACCTCAGATAGCAAACTCAACCTTACTGAGTTTCTTACCTGTCAGCTTCTGAATATCGTTAACCAACCTACGCTCTTCCTGCGAGCAAAAAGTCAATGCCGTTCCTAAATTACCAGCTCTACCGGTACGTCCGATACGATGCACATACGTCTCGGGCACATCGGGAAGGTCATAGTTTATAACCAACGGCAACTCATTGATATCAATGCCTCTGGCTGCAATATCGGTAGCTATCATTACGCGTATCTTACCCGTTTTGAAGTTTTCCAATGCTGATTGCCTTGCATTCTGACTTTTATTTCCATGAATAGCCTGACTACCGATACCTGCTTTGCTTAACACGCGGACAATTCTGTCCGCATTATGCTTGGTACGTGAGAAAACAAGCACCGATTGTCCCTCCGTTTTATGCAAAATAGAAATCAACAATTTACTTTTCTCTTTCTTCTCCACAAAATAAATAGTCTGTTCGATAGTATCTACCGTAGATGATTTTGGGGTTATAGTAATCTTCACCGGTTGTTTCAGCAGTGAGTTCGTCAAAGCGATTATCGTATCGGGCATGGTAGCCGAGAAGAACAAGGTCTGCTTTTCTTTAGGAAGTTTCGGCAACAAACGTTTGATGTCATGGATAAATCCCATATCAAGCATACGGTCGGCCTCATCCAGTACGAAGTGTCGCACATTATCCAAATGGATATATCCCTGATTCATCAAATCCAACAGACGTCCTGGAGTGGCGACCAATATGTCGACTCCTTTATGGAGCATATTTACCTGCGCACGCTGGTTTACTCCTCCGAAGATAACCCCATGACGGATTTGCGTATATTTGGCATAGTCGTCTATGCATTCGCTAATCTGCAATGCCAATTCACGGGTAGGTGTCAGTATCAAGGCTTTGATACTCTTATCCCGGTTTTTAAGGGCTTGCAAATGCTGAATAATGGGAATGGCAAATGCAGCGGTCTTTCCAGTTCCGGTCTGCGCACAGCCTAATATGTCTTTTCCTGTTAAGGCGGCAGGGATTGCTTTTACTTGTATAGGGGTAGGATTGGCATACCCTTTTTCTTCAATTGCTTTTAAAATAGGTTCGGTTATATTTAAATCTTTAAATGTCATATATATTGTTTTTGAATGTGCTAAAACACTAGCACAAGTATAATGAGAGCACGCTTCACTCAAGTGGCCCATACAAAAAGTCTGATAAGTCTTTGCAGAATGAAAAGTGCAGGTAATGAAGCGGAACGCTTCCGCTAAATAAAAAAGACGGAGTTATTTATGAAAGGCAGGAAAGCAAGTTTCCCGCCTTTAGTCTGATATTAATATCTTCTGGAGTTATTATAACCACCACGAGAGCTACCATTCGAGGGTCTTTCCTCGCGAGGACGCGCAACGCTTACAGAAATAACCTTGCTGTCATATTCTACGCCGTTCAATTCGTCAATAGCTTTCTGTCCTTCTGTATCATTGTTCATCTCTACAAAAGCGAATCCTCTGGATCTACCGGTTTCTCTATCGAGAATTACTTTAGCTGAAGAAACTTCTCCAAACTCTGCAAATAAATTTGTCAAGTCAGCATTATTAATGCCATAACTTAAACCTGAAATGTAAATGTTCATTCTAAAAATGTTATAAAATAAATAATAAATGGAGTGAGGAGGATAATTAAAGAAGAGGACTGCTTACTAATAATATATTAAAAAGAAGAACTATACGATAATGATTCGTAACTCAAACTCTGGGACAAAGGTAGTATAATAAATTTGATAAATACATTTCTTCCTGTTTTTTTTCACAAGAAAGACGATTATTATCATTTATTAAGCAGGTACGGAAATTCAAAACAGTTGTTTTTTACCTATTTATATCCATAACAAAAAGGATAAAAAGGAAAATATGAACACAAGCAGTCTATATATGGATAACATTTTCCCAAAATTAGCAACTAACTTTGCACAAATTATTGGTGATTATTATGAAAAAACTACTATTCATTTTTTCCTTTCTCTGTTTGTCGGCTGTCGAAGGATACGCCCAAAAGACTTTGACGCTGAAAGATTGCCTTGAAATAGGTATCGAAAACAACCTGTCCTTGGAAAGCAAACGCAAGGAGATGCAGAAAAGCAAATATGGAGTTTCCGAAAACCGGGCAAGACTATTGCCCCAAATCAACGGGTTTGCCAATTACAATGACAACATAGACCCGCCTGTATCCGTTACCGACGGTTCGGCCTACGGAAATCCGTATAACATTACCTATACCCTGCGGAACAGTGCCAATGCCGGCCTGCAGTTGCAAATGCCACTTTACAACCAAACCCTGTACACCACTGTTTCCATAGCCAAAACTATGGACGAGATAAGCCGTCTTTCTTATGAGAAAGCACGGGAAGACCTTATCCTAGAAATATGCAAGATGTATTATCTGGGGCAAACCACAGCCGAGCAAGTCACACTGATAAAGGCCAATATCACCCGGTTGGAAGAATTAAAAAACATCACAGTAGCTTTCCATGACAATGGTATGGCCATGGAAGTGGATGTAAAACGGGTCAATATCAATCTGGAAAATCTGAAAGTACAATACGACAATGTACTGGCCATGCAGGAACAACAACTGAACCTGCTGAAATATATCATGGATTATCCTGCCGAAGAACAGATAGCCTTAGTTCCGGTAAACTCCGAGAACATTACGCCTGTTGAGTTGACCGGACTATCCGAAAATCTGTACGAACTCCAACTGCTGCAATCGCAAAGGGTCATGGCTGAAAAGCAGAAAAAGATGATTGGTCACGGTTATATTCCTTCATTAAACCTGACCGCCAACTGGATGTTCTCCGCCTATACGGACAAGGCCTACCGTTGGTTCCATTCCGGACCGTCCAACCATTGGTTCCGTTCCTACGGACTGGGCGTATCCTTACGCGTTCCTATATTCGACGGACTGGATAAGCGTTACAAAAACCGAAAAGCTGCAATAGACATCGAAAATATAAAGCTGGCACAGGAAAATACCCGCAAAAATCTGCAGACCCAATATCTGAACGCCACCAACGACCTGATGAACAACCAACGTAACTTCAAAAAGCAGAAAGATAACTACCTGCTTGCCGAAGATGTATATACGGTCACAATGGATCGGTACAGAGAGGGTATCGCTTCCATGACCGAAGTCCTGCAAGACGAAATGCAGATGAGCGAAGCGCAAAACAACTATATCAGCGCACATTATAACTATCGGGTAACAACCCTGCTACTGTTGAAGCTGACAGGACAAATAGATACATTAATCAAATAACAAGTTAATCAAATCATCATAATATGGAAGCAATAGAAAAAAATAACGCATCGAACACACATCAGGAGAAAGCTAAAAAACTTCGTAAGCTACGTCGCTGGCAAATCGCAGTCAGCTTGTTGGGAGCGGCAATCGTTGTTTGGGGAATAGTGGAAGTTGCCTGTCTCTTCCTCGGCTACAATCGCACAGAAACCAGTAATGACGCACAGATAGAGCAGTACATATCCCCTATCAACCTACGCGCATCAGGCTATATCAAGAAGATTTATTTTACCGAACATCAAGAGGTACATAAAGGCGATACGCTCCTTGTATTGGACGACCGCGAATATAAGATACGCGTAATGGAAGCCGAAGCCGCACTGAAAGACGCACTGGCCGGCGCTACCGTAATCGGGGCCACACTGCAAACCACACAGACCACCGCTTCCGTGTACGACGCTTCCATCTCTGAAATTGAAATCCGTCTTGCCAAACTGGAGAAAGACCGCCAACGCTACCAGAACCTGGTGCAAAGAAATGCAGCCACTCCCATACAGTTGGAACAGATAGAAACGGAATACGAAGCCACCCGCAAGAAGCTGGAAGCAACAAAACGCCAGCAAAAAGCCGCTTTGTCGGGAGTCAATGAAGTATCACACCGCCGTGAAAGTACAGAAGCCGCCATCCAACGGGCAACCGCTGCTTTGGAAATGGCACGTCTGAATCTTTCCTACACCGTAGTAGTGGCTCCCTGCGATGGCAAATTGGGACGCCGGGCACTGGAAGAAGGCCAGTTCATCACAGCCGGACAAACCATTACTTATATCCTGCCCGATACTCAAAAATGGATTGTCGCCAACTATAAGGAAACTCAAGTGGAAAACCTGCATATAGGACAAGAGGTTACCATCACTGTAGATGCTATCAGCGACAAAGAGTTCACGGGAACAATCACAGCCATATCCGGCGCTACGGGTTCCAAATACTCATTGGTTCCTACCGACAATTCAGCCGGAAACTTCGTCAAAATACAACAACGCATACCCGTACGCATCGACTTCACCAATCTTTCCAAAGAAGATAACGAAAAACTTGCTGCCGGTATGATGGTAATAGTGAAAGCCGAACTCTGATTTTCAATCATTAATTGTTAAGGAAATGCCCGCATATCCCAAAAACTATCCTTTCTATAACTGGGTGCCTAAACCGATAGGCATTATCATCCTGTTCATGTTCTTCCTGCCCATTCTTACAGTAGGCGGAACTTACTCTGCCAGCGGCACGGAGATGATGAGCGGTCTGGGCATCATATCCGAACATATCCAGTTTGCCAACTTCGCCACATCCATAGGCATGGCGGCATTCTGCCCTTTCCTGTACCGGCTGGTATGTATCCGCAGGGAGAAAATGATGTGTATCGTCGGATTTTCGCTGATGTATATCTTCAGCTACATCTGCGCCAAGACAGACAGCATATTCCTGTTGGCGCTATGCAGTCTGTTTATGGGATTCCTGCGTATGGTGCTGATGATGGTCAATCTGTTTACCCTCATCAAGTATGCCGGTAACGTAGAAGCAACCGAAAAGATCACCCCCGGCAATGAACCCACCACCGGTGAAGGCTGGGACAAACTGGATATTGAACGAAGCGCTGCACAACCCGCCATTTACCTGTTTTTTATGGTATTGGGGCAGTTGGGCACATCGCTTACAGCATGGCTTACTTACGAATACGAGTGGCAATATGTTTATTACTTCATGATGGGGTTGCTGTTGCTCTGTATCCTCATTACCTTCGTCACGATGCCTTATCATAAGTATGCCACCCGCCATTTTCCTATCAACCTCAAACAATTTGGCAACGCTTCCATCTTCTGTATCACACTGACGTGCATCACTTATGTGCTGACTTACGGTAAGGTGCTCGACTGGTATGACGACCCTACAATCCAATGGGCAACGGTCGGTGCTGTGGTTGCAGGTATTCTGTTTGTCTACATAGAAGTAACCCAGCGCAATCCCTACTATCAGTTCGACGTACTCAAGTTGCGAACTATCCGCTTCGGATTCCTGTTCTACTTTCTGTTAATGGTACTGAACTCCAGTTCAATGTTCGTCAATGTATTTACGGGAATAGGTATGAAGCTGGACAACTATCAAAACGCGACATTGGGCAACTGGTCTATGTTGGGCTATTTTATCGGTGGCATTGCAACAATCTGGCTCAGCGTGAAAGGAGTGCACTTTAAATATCTTTTTGCCGCAGGTTTCCTGTTTTTGGGATTATCCGCCATGTTCATGTACTTTGAGGTACAGGGCGCAGGCTTGTACGAACGAATGAAATATCCAGTTATTATCCGTTCTACAGGCATGATGTTCCTATACTCGCTGATACCGACTTTTGCGACCCAGCGTATGCCCTATAAATACCTCTCATCGTGGATTTGCACAATGCTTACTGTACGTATGGTACTTGCTCCCAGCATAGGAACTGCATTATACAGCAATGTATTGCAGGAACGGCAGCAACACTACATTACCCGTTATGCACAGAATGTGGATATGATGCACCCCGAGGCATCCGCCTCATTTATGCAAACCGTACAAGGAATGCAATATCAGGGGAAAAGCAAGCAGGAAGCCGTTAACATGGCAGCCACATCCACCAAAGGGCGCATTCAGGTGCAGGCCACCTTATCGGCAGTCAAGGAGATGGCGGGTTGGACATTGTATGCTTGCCTTTTTTGCATGATATTTGTTATGGTACTGCCCTATCCTAAACGGAAATTATTAACTTAGCACTGTTTTTCAAACAAGAACCGTAAACCCTACCCTCATGGATACCCGACAAGAACGTTTATCGCGCCTTGACAGTGCGTTATTGGACAAACGGCAAATTTGCAGTTCGGAAGGCGTGCTTTGCGCCTTCCCGTCTGCCTTGAAAAGTCCGTTTATGATAGACGGAGTGGGACTTATAATTTGCCGTCAAGGAAGTTTCACCTTCATCCTTAACCAGAAAACATTTTCCGCCAAAGCCGGTGATACGCTCTTTCTGCCGAAGGATTCCTTGTTTCAGGTACTACAGGCATCCGACAACGTAGAGGTATATATCTTCATCTATCAGACCGACCCCATACGGGACTTTATGGGAAACTCGGTAGTATCCATGCACCTATACTCGCATCTGGCCACCGAACCGTGCTACGTATGGAATACCGGGGAAGAAGAAGAGGTTTTAAAATACCTGTCGCTATTGGACAGTACGCTGAAAATAGAAGAGAATCCTTTTAACCGATATGAACAGAAGTTGCTTCTGTTGGCACTGACCCACAGGCTTTGCTCGGTTTATACACGCAAACTCATTGCCGAAAAGACTTCCGTAAGCCACAAGCACGATATATTTATTCGCCTGGTGCAATTAATAGAACAATATTATACGAAAGAGCGGGGGGTGGACTTCTACGCGGACAAGCTATGCCTGTCGCCCAAATACCTCTCCGCCCTCTCCAAATCCATTTGCGGATACACGGTACAGGAGCTGGTATTCAAGTCCATTATCCGCAAAAGCATTTCACTACTCAAGAATACACAAAAGAACGTACAGGAAATCTCCGATTTCTTCAACTTCCCGAACGCATCCTATTTCGGCACTTTCTTCAAGAAACAGATTGGAATGTCACCACAGCAATACCGCAGAATGTAGGGAAACATCATATCGCTATTACGCTTTCAGTCGAATAACGAAACGGCTGCCTTTTCCCAATTCACTCTGAACGGTCAGCGTGCCGCCATGAGCTTCTACAAAATCTTTGGATATGGATAGTCCCAATCCGCTTCCCTGCACTTTCGTACCGGGTACACGGAAGTAACGGTCGAAGATGCTCTGGTGATAGCGCGGATCAATACCTTTACCAAAATCCTGTACATAAAGTTCCACACTATTATCTTCCTGCCTTGCGCCGATAATGACATGCCCGTTTTCCTTGGAATAACGAATGGCGTTACTCAACAGGTTAGTGAGCACCCATGCTATCTTCTCGCTATCCACAAACAATTTCGGCATCTTCTCTTCCGGATATTCCACCTCAATCTGTATATTGAACTTATCGGCCTGCACCTGATTTGCCTTGATGGCATATTCTATCAGTTCGATAGGTTTCGTTATCTTCGGTATCATCTGTAACTTGCCGGCTTCCACCTGCGTCATATTAAGAAGCTCGCCTGTAATCCCCAGCAAGCGGTCGGCATTTTCCCTGATACTTTTCGAAAGTTGTTCCTGTTCCTCGTTCAAAGCGCCCACACGGTTGTCCTCTAAAAGCTGCAGACTCATAAGAATGGCGGAGATAGGGGTTTTCAATTCATGCGAAATCGTAGAAATAAAAGTTGTTTTTGCCGTATCCAGTTCTTTAAATTCGGTGATATTCTTCAACAGGATAACATCGCCCAGATTATGAGACTCGTCCGTATCGGCATCCGTATTCATAATAGTAATATAAGATGCCTGAAAATAGCTTTCCTTATTATCCGCGTAAATTTTCAAAGGCTCTTTCTTCTCGCCCGGATTAACCAACTCCCTTATCAGCCTCCGGAGCAGATCGTTTTTCAGAGACAGTTCCTCTGCCGAACGGCGTATGACATCCTCACGCTTCAGATTCAGTACCGTCAGCGCTTCTTTATTGACGAAAAGAATTTCGTGTTCGCGGTTTAAGCCGATAATAGGTTCATGAATACTGTTTACGATGGCTTCCAGAAACTTTTTGGCGGATAAAATATCATTCAACGTACTGGTACGATATTCCGTAAGGCGTTCCGCCATGCTGTTAAAACTATCGGCCACCTCGCGGAACTCTTCGTGTTCGCTCATGTCAAGGCGCTTTTCATAATTATGGTTGGCAATTTCGAGGATGCCCTGCGTCAGCTCCCTGATAGGTTTATTAATGGAGCGGGGCAACCATACCAACAACACGATACTGGCAAGAATGCAAATACCGCCCGTAATGGAAATCCAAAGCAAGGCCCGTTGCAAGCCGGGCATGGCGGCAGGGCTATCCGGCTCCGTAGCCGTCAGTATCTGGAGATTTACAACAGAAAGGGCTACCAGCAGGATTATCATACCTGCCAGAACACCTACGCTGAGTATCAGTTTTGTACGAATATTCATAACGGTCAAGATATTAAATTTTATGCAAGTATAATCAAATCTACGTTTGCTTGCGCCAGTTCGTTCACAAATTTTCTATATTTCAGAACCATAAACAAGGATTGCGGCAAAGCGAACGAAGGACTGCCCATACAAACGGTCGTTATCTGCTTCTCTTTACAAGCCGTAACGATGCTGTCCAACACGTCTTTGGATTGCACCTGCATGACCTCTCCGCCCAATTCGGTCACCAGCTTGAAATGATTCAGCAGATGCCGCTGGTTCGCAAGGGCAATGCGGTCGGCACTCTCCCGGGGAGTCTGTACATAAAGGGCAACGAACGACGTATTATAACGGGTTGCCAATCGTGCCGCCTTGCGGATAATGCGGCGTGGCGTTTTCTCATGACTGCTGATACACGCCATGAACTTCTCATGCCGCACGCCCACACAGGAAACCACCACTTCATTCTCCACTTTCTTCTCCACTCTTAACGCCACCTCCTTCAGAGCCAGTTCGCGCAGTTGCAGAATATTTTCCGTCTTGAAGAAATTATTCAAAGCAAGGGCCACTTTATCCGGCTTGTATATTTTACCGGCTTTCAGGCGGGTTATCAGCTCTTCCGCCGTCAGGTCGATATTCACCACTTCATCCGCTTCTTCCAGCACACTGTCGGGAATGCGTTCCTTTACCTCGATACCGGAAATGCCTTGCACTTCTTCATTAATGCTCTCGATATGCTGTATGTTGACAGCGGATATGACATTGATACCCTCATCCAGCAAGTCCATTACATCCTGCCAACGCTTCTCATTCCTACTGCCTTCTACATTGGTATGCGCCAGCTCGTCCACAATAACGATTTCCGGATGGATACGGATGATAGCGTCAAGGTCCATTTCCTCGAGTTCCTTACCCTTATAGAATATCTTACGCCGGGGAATTACGGGCAGTCCCGCCAACACCGCCTCCGTACCGGCACGTCCATGCGTTTCCACATAGCCTATATTCACGTCTACCCCATTGTCCAGCAAGTCATGGGCTTCCTGAAGCATACGATAAGTTTTGCCTACACCGGCAATCATGCCGATGTAGACCTTAAACTTACCACGACGTGATTTCTTAATCAAGTCGAGGAAATGTTGTACACTCTCCTCCCTGCTCATGGCTTCAGAGTTATACCAAACACCAGATGCGCATCTTCCATACGGGGATTCCAAATAGCCTGCGCAAATATCGGTATCGCGAATTTGTCCGTCACCTTTATATCCTTCGTGGCTTTCAGTGCCAGATTGGTTACGACGAATCCGCTGTTCGGTACTCCGTAAATACCTACGCCGGCTTCGTAAGGCAGAAAACCGCAAGTGGCATTCAAATCGACGGATTTAATGCTGAACGGATAGTTCAATTCTACATAAGAAGAATAATTCTGCTCTCCCTTCTCATTCTTATCCGCGCCGGCAAACATCGTGTACCAGGCTATTGACAGCGGAAACTTCTCCAACGGAAGTGTATAGGCAAGCCCCGCTTCAAAATGGTGGGCCGTTTCATGGCTTTTGAAGTTAAAATACTTATTGCTTCCCTGACCTGCCCACCAAAGACTGGCAACGGACAAGGTCAAACCGGAATCACCGAACGTATAAGCTGCCGTCAAATCTATTTCTTTGGCAGCCTCACCCTCCGAGGAACTTGTTCCGTCGAAATCGGTAGAGCCCCATGCCGTCAATGAAAAGCCGCCTATCCCAAAGCCTAAAGTCGGCTGGAAACTAACTCCGGTTTGATAAAAGCCGCGCCATACATAGGAACTGACCAAATCACCCTGTATCTTAATTTCCTGCGCCTGCACTTTATCCACTCCCATAAAATTTACTGCCAAAGCGGCAATAACGCCTATTACCGTTACTTTTACCCGATTCATATCTTTCATTATTTTCTTATTTTCCATTTGCTTTTTCCAATGCAATATTCAGTTTCAGCACATTCACTTTCGCCGTACCGAACAATCCCAGCAACGGTTTTTCAACAGCCTTGTCAACGATGCCCCGGACAGTAGCCTCAGCCATTCCCCTTGCCTCAGCCACACGCTTTACCTGTACATAAGCACTGGCAGGCGTAATATCGGGGTCAAGTCCCGAAGCGCTGGCCGTTACCATTTCGGCAGGAACTTCTTTACGCTGCAAATAAGGATGATGCAGCAAGAATGTATCTATACGCGCTTCCACTTCCGCAAGGTATTCTTCGTTTGCAGGGCCTTTATTGCTACCTGCCGAGCTGCTTGCATCATAACCGTCACCGGCACAGGAAGGCCGTCCCCAAAAATAAATGTCTTCCGTAAACATCTGCCCCACATTGGCAGCGCCCACTGCCTTGCCGTTCAGGGTCAATACCTCGGCATTTCCTTTATTCGGCCCTGCAAATTGTGCGAATATCCACAATACAAGGATATAGAACACGGAAAAGAATATGCAGAAAGCAACGGTTATTCTAACTGATTTCCAAAGAGTTTTCATTTTCTTTTTATTTTAAATTAAAAAAACAAACTGACAAACATATCTATTAACTTAATACCTATGAACGGCGCTATGACACCACCCAAACCATAAATCAGCAAGTTACGGCGCAGTAACGCGCTTGCGCCGATCGGTTTGTACCGGACGCCTCTCAATGCCAACGGTATCAGTATGGGAATGATGACAGCATTAAAGATGATAGCCGAAAGAATGGCCGTTTCAGGGCTATGCAACCCCATGATATTCAATGGGGCCAATTGAGGGATAGCAACCATAAACAGTGCGGGAATAATAGCAAAGTATTTGGCCACATCATTCGCAATGGAGAAAGTCGTAAGCGTGCCGCGCGTCATTAGCAACTGCTTGCCTATCTCTACAATTTCAATCAGCTTGGTCGGGTCATTGTCAAGGTCTACCATATTGCCGGCTTCCTTTGCAGCCTGCGTACCGCTATTCATGGCAACCCCCACATTTGCCTGCGCCAGTGCGGGGGCATCATTGGTTCCGTCTCCCATCATGGCAACCAGTTTGCCGGCCTGCTGTTCTTTCTTGATATACTCCATTTTATCCTCCGGCTTTGCTTCGGCAATGAAATCATCCACACCGGCTTTTTCGGCAATATATTTGGCGGTCAACGGGTTGTCACCGGTCACCATAACCGTCTTCACCCCCATTTTACGAAGACGTTCAAAGCGTTCCTGGATGCCCGGCTTGATAATGTCCTGCAATTCTATGACTCCCAATACCGCCTTATTGACACACACTACCAGCGGGGTACCGCCATTGCCCGAAATGACGGCAATCGCTTCTTCCACTTCTTTCGGGAATTTATTCCCCGCGCTTTCCACAATCCGACGAATCGCATCGAACGCACCTTTGCGGATTTGAGTACCGTCTTGCAGGTCGACACCGGAGCATTTGGTTTCGGCTGTAAACTTAATCATGTGAGCGCCCGCTGTGTTGAGGTCGCGCATACGATGTCCGTTCTCACGTCCCAGCTCGATGATGGATTTCCCTTCCGGGGTTTCATCGGAGAGCGAGGACAGCAGGCAGGCCTCTACAAACACCTTTTCATCAATGCCCGGAGCCGGATGAAACTTGGTAGCCTTACGATTACCGATAGTAATTGTACCGGTCTTGTCCAACAGCAACGTATCAATGTCACCGGCAGTTTCAACGGCTTTGCCCGATTTTGTGATTACATTGGCACGCAGGGCGCGGTCCATACCGGCAATACCGATTGCCGAAAGCAAGCCGCCGATGGTTGTCGGTATCAGGCAGACAAACAATGAGAGAATAGCCGCAATAGAGATATACGTACCCGGATGGTCGATAGCGGTATAGTCCGCCATCGGAATCAACGTAATACATACGATTACGAACACTAACGTAAAACCGGCCAATAAGATAGTCAGCGCTATTTCGTTCGGTGTTTTCTTCCGGGTAGCACCCTCTACCAGCGCAATCATCTTGTCGAGGAAACTCTCGCCCGGTTGCTGCGTAACCAACACCTTTATCTTATCCGACAGCACTTTCGTACCGCCGGTAACGGAGCTTTTATCACCGCCCGCCTCACGGATTACCGGAGCGGATTCACCGGTAATGGCACTCTCGTCAATAGAAGCCAACCCTTCCACAATCTCGCCATCGGCAGGAATCGTATCGCCGGCTTCGCAAACAAAGAAGTCTCCCTTCTTGAGACGTGCGCTGCTTACAGTGCGTAACTTGCCTTCCACCAAAACCTTTGCGGGCGTTTCTTCACGCGTTTTACGCAGGCTGTCCGCCTGTGCCTTGCCACGGGCTTCGGCAATGGCCTCGGCAAAGTTGGCAAACAACAAAGTGACAAACAATATCACAAACACCAGGAAGTTATAACCGAACGTCCCGTATTCCGATGTTCCCAAAGAGAGGATGCAGACTACCAGCATCACCAATGTCACCAGCTCCACAGTGAACATAATCGGATTCTTTATCATCACCCGCGGATTCAACTTCACGAATGACTGTTTCAAACTTTCCATTACTTGCTCCTTTTGAAACAAAGAAGCTGATTTTTTATCCTTCATAAACATATCTGATTATTCTTATCTCGTTACAAACTGAAGTGTTCGGCAATAGTACTCAACGCATGTGCCGGGAAGAAAGACAAAGCTGCCACGATAAAGATTACGGCAAAAGTCATTACGGCAAAGGTGAACGTATCGGTTTTCAGCGTACCGGCACTTTCGGGAATAAATCTCTTCTGCGCCAACAGACCTGCAATGGCAACCTGCCCTACAATAGGAAGAAAACGGCTCAGAATAAGTACCCAACCGCAGGCATAGTTCCAGAAATAAGTATTGTCGCCCAAGCCTTCGAAACCGGAGCCGTTGTTGGCAGCGCACGAAGTAAATTCATAGAATTGCTCGCTCAGCCCGTGAAAACCGGGATTGTTCAGCCAGCCGCCCTCACTCTCTACAAACTCCGGATGGTGCGCAAGGAGGTAACAAGACAGAGCCGTGCCTACCAATATCACAAACGGATGAAGCAGCGCAACGATTGTCGCTATTTTCATCTCCCGGGCTTCCACTTTCTTTCCGAGAAACTCCGGTGTACGTCCCACCATCAGTCCGCTGATAAAGACTGCGATAATGATAAATGTATAATAGTTCATCCACCCTACGCCGACACCGCCGAACCAAGTGTTTATCTGCATGTTCAGCATCTCCATCATACCGGACAGGGGCATCGTAGAATCGTGCATGCCATTGACGGAACCGTTGGAAGTAACCGTAGTCGTAATGCTCCATAATGCGGTGGCGCCTGCTCCCAGACGGACTTCCTTGCCTTCCATAGCCCCATTGTCCTGTGCAATACCCATATCGTCAATGCGAGGATTACCGTTCATCTCCTGATAAACATTGATGCCGACACCCGCCAAATAGGCACAGAGCATTACGCCGTAAATACTATAAGCCAGTTTCATCCGTTTTGTATAAAAACCCAACGCAAAAACCATAGCCATAGGTATAATCAGGATAGACCAGCATTCTACGATATTGGACAGGTAAGTAGGATTTTCCAACGGATGAGACGAATTTACGCCGAAGTAACCACCGCCGTTCGTACCCAACTGCTTGATAGGAACGATGGCAGCCACCGGCCCTTGTGAAACCGTTTGTTCCTGTCCTTCAAGCGTAGCCACCTCCATTTTACCGTCAAAACCCATCGGAGTACCTTGTGTAATAAGGATAAAGCCGACAATCAGGGAAAGCGGCAAAAGAATACGCGTGCAACTCAATACAAGAAAGTTCCAGAAGTTACCGATTGTATTCGTTGTTTTACGGCTGATGGACTTCATAATGCCCGCCATAGCCGCCATACCTGTCGCTGCGGTAATAAACTGGAAGAGCATGATGACGAACAACTGGGTAAAATACGTCAGTCCGCTCTCACCGGAATAATGCTGCAAGTTACAGTTTACCATAAAACTGATGCAGGTATTGAATGCCTGGTCGGGAGTTTGCGGGCCATTACCGTCAGGATTCAGCGGCAGCCATCCTTGACTGACCAACAGCACCATTCCCCAGACAAACCAGAAAGCATTCAATATCAGCAACGCCTTGAGGAACTGCTTCCAGTTCATTTCTTCATTGGGATTAACGCCCGCTACCTTAAATATCAGTCTCTCTACCGGTTTCATAAAGTCCGACCATGTCTTCTCTCCTTTATAAACCTTCGCAATATATTTTCCCAGCGGATAAGAAATCGCCACCAACAGGAAAATCTGTAAAACTACACCTAAAATTTCCGTATTCATTTCTTTAATCTTTTAGAACCTTTCGGGTTTCACCAGAACATACATCAAGTACCCGAACACTGCAACACCTAATACAAATAATACTGTGTACATAATCTTTTCTCTCCTCTTTAAATCTTCTCAAACCAATCCACACATTTCCAGAATAGCCAGAAAGCGAGAAATCCGCTCAACAGGCAGAAAATAAATGAAATCGTTATTCCCATGTTTTTACGTTGTTAAATTAATATTCATGTTTTACCGTCCTCATAATTGCCAAATGCGTGCCAAAATAGAAGCCTGAAAGATAAAACACTGATTTACAAATAAATAAACACAATGGAGGAGTTACAGAAAAAGAAAACACCCTTTCAAAATGAAAGGGTGTCTATCAAAATAGAAAAGGTACATTGCATGATTTGAGGTTCATCTGGCGAAACCATTTATTTCCTTAGGAGAAACCGGAAGTTCCACGGGGTGAAACAAAGAGTACCCCGGCATGGTACACTTTGTTTCCCGACATGGAACACTTCGTTCCACGCCGGGAAACTTTCGGCAAGTTACGGAAAAGAACAGATTATATTCCGTATTCTTCGATTTTGCGGTAGAGTGTGGTCAATCCGATTTTGAGCAGGCGGGCTGCTTCGGTCTTATTACCTTTTGTATATTCCAACACACGGGCGATGTGGCGACGCTCCATGGCAGAAAGTTCAAAACTGCCAGGAGTGGTTTCATCGGATTGTTCGTAATGTGTGTTCTGTATATCGAGCGGCAAGTCGGCAACATCCAGCCGTTCACTCTCGCAAACAATCAGACTGCGCTCTATCACATTACGCAATTCCCGGATATTACCTTTCCAAGGTTGTTGTTCGAGGGCTTCGAGAAAAGCGGGTGTTATTTCCGTAACGGGACGTGCCAACCGAACGGAGAAGTCCTTTACAAAGGCTTTTGCCAAAATACGTACATCGCCCGCCCGTTCACGCAAGGGCGGCAGATGAATCTGGAATACGGAGAGTCTGTAGAATAAATCTTCGCGAAAACGTCCTGCGGTAATCTCTTCCGGCAGATTGCGGTTGGTTGCGGCAACAACACGCACATTCACACGGGTGGGTTTGGTATCGCCAATCTTTATATATTCGCCTGTTTCAAGAATGCGCAGCAGTTTGGCTTGCAGTTCAAATGCCATTTCACCGATTTCATCCAAGAAGATAGTGCCATTGTCGGCCTCCTCAAACAATCCTTTCTTATCTTTCAATGCTCCTGTAAACGAACCGGCTTTATGACCGAACATCTCGCTTTCCAACAGTTCCTTACTGAAAGAGGAACAGTTTACCGCTACGAAATTCTGCTTGGCACGCTTACTATTATAATGTATGGCTTGCGCAAAGACTTCCTTTCCCGTACCCGTTTCACCCGTCAGTAATACGGGCACATCCGTTCCCGATACTTTCTGTGCCAGTGAAACGGCATCTTTCAATGCTTTCGAATCACCCAAAACAGAATCGAAAGAATACGTATGCCCTACTTTCTTTTCCAGTTTCTCCAAGCGGACGTTCATGCGCGCCTTCTCCACGGCACGGCTGACAAGCGGTATAATCTTATTGTTATCATCACCTTTGGTGATATAATCGAAAGCGCCGTTCTTAATGGCCTGCACCCCGTCCGGGATATTACCGTGCGCCGTCAACAGGATTATCTCTACGTTAGGGGCTGTTTTCTTGACAGACGACACAAGGTCTACCCCGTTACCGTCAGGAAGAAACACATCGCACAAGACTACATCCGGGCTCTGAAATTCCAACTGCTTCAAAGCAGTCCTGCAATCACCGGCCTGGCATACTTCATATCCTTCCAACTCCAACATACGCGACAAAAGGGTACGGAGCTGTACTTCATCGTCAACGACTAAAATCTTGCTCATATTTTTCGGATAAGTTTAAAGTAATAAATGGTAAAAACAGGGGATGTGCAAATATAAACGTTTTCCGGGAAACAAACGGCATGTCTTTTGAACTTTTATAAGTGAAGGGAGCGCACATAAGACTACGGAAAAGTAAAAAAACACCTTACAATGTATCCTCAGAGGCATTGTAAGAGAACTGAAAAAGAAACTCGCCCTTCCATTTCGGAAATGAGCCTCCTAAAACGAAAAGGAATACAGAGGCTTCATCCGACAGTAAAAAAAGAATAACTAAAAAAGATTTAAAAATGAAAGTTTGCAAATTCGGCGGTACTTCCGTCGGCACAGTAGAGAGAATGAAACACGTAGCGGAGCTCATTTCAGAGTCCACACCGAAGATTGTAGTCCTGTCCGCAACGGCAGGCACAACCAATCATCTGGAAGAGATTGCAGCCAGCCTGTTCAACCGCGACATAGAGCAGGCACACGAGAAAATCACCCGGCTGGAATTCCAGTTCATAGACTTTGCCAACGAACTGTTGACAGACGAGTCCACAAAGCGGGAAGCGATAGATTATATTCTCGACCGCTTCCAGCGACTCTGGCAATTTATCAATGATGAATTCACCTCGGTTGAAGAAAAAGAGGTTCTGGCACAAGGGGAACTTATCAGTACAGCCCTGCTGCACTTCTACCTGCGGGAACGGAAGATTGCCAATATCCTGCTCTCTGCCTTCGACTTTATGCGTACCGGACCGGAAGGAGAACCGGACTTGAAATATATAGAGGAAAAACTGCAGGCGCAATTGGCACAATATCCCGGCATCAATCTTTTTATTACTCAAGGGTACATCTGCAAAAATGCTTATAATGAAACGGATAACCTGAAACGGGGCGGCAGCGACTATACGGCATCGCTCATCGGCGCTGCCATCCGCGCAGAGGAAATACAGATATGGACGGACATTGACGGGATGCACAATAATGACCCGCGTGAAGTAACAGGAACCCGCTCCGTAAAGCATCTCAGTTTCAACGAAGCCGAGCAACTGGCTTTTTACGGAGCAAAAATATTACACCCGTTCTGCATCGCCCCGGCACGCAAGCGCAATATCCCGGTACGATTGCTCAACTCAATGAATCCTCAGGCAGAGGGGACATTGATTTCGGATTTGCAGGACGACAATATCATTAAAGCCATAGCCGCCAAAGACAACATCTTCTACGTGAAGTTCGAGTCGAAACATAACTTATGTCCTTATCAGTTTATCAGTAAGATTTTTGATACATTTGCTAAATACAGAACGCCGCTTTGTCTGTTGGTTTCATCCAATCAGGATGTATCCGTCGCCATAGACAACAGCGAACATCTATGCAAAATCCTTGCGGAACTGGAACAATATGCAAAAATTCTGATGGAAGACCGCATGTCCATTGTATCCGTGGTGGGAAACATGCGTTGGCAGTATGCCGGTGTCGAAGCACAGATTATAGAAGCTCTGGCAGATACCCCGCTACGTATGATTTCGTATGGCAGCAATGACAGTGACGTGGCATTCGTCATTAAGACGGAAGACAAGAAAAGGGCTTTGCAGGCACTCAGCAATAGACTCTTCGAGCCGGAGACGGATAAAATTGTAAAGTAAATAAAAGTTCAATCTATGGAGCCAATAAACAGATACTTTCAAAGAATTTCCGTATTTTTGTTTTCATTGTTTTTACAACCTTATATAATATAAAGTCTAACTAAAACCAACAGATATGATAACTCCCATCTATTCTCCCGCCCCCGGCAGATACGAAAACGGTATGAAATACCGCCGTTGCGGAAAGAGCGGCATCCTTCTACCTGAAATATCTTTAGGACTATGGCACAACTTCGGCGATGTCAATACTTTCGCCAACTCGCTATCAATGGCACATTATGCATTCGACAAGGGTATCACCCATTTTGACCTCGCCAACAATTACGGCCCTTCCTGCGGCTCTGCAGAAGAAACATTCGGTATGATTATGAAGAAATCATTTATGCCCTACCGGGATGAATTATTCATTTCTACCAAAGCGGGACATGAAATGTGGCCGGGTCCTTACGGTGATTGGGGTTCCCGAAAATCACTGATGGGCAGCCTCAACCAAAGTTTAAAGCGGATGAACCTCGAATATGTAGACATCTTCTATACCCACCGTTACGACCCCAACACCCCTCTTGAAGAGACACTTCAAACACTCGTTGACATCGTACGACAAGGTAAAGCGCTATACATCGGCATTTCCAAATACCCTAAAGACAAAGCAGAATTAGCATATAAATACTTGGAAGAGCGGGATGTGCACTGCCTACTCTATCAAGGTAAATACAATCTGTTTAACCGCGAACCGGAAGAAGAAAGTATCCTGAGGCAAACCAAAGAAAACGGTACAGGATTCATCGCTTTCTCCCCTTTGGCACAAGGATTGCTTACCAACCGCTACCTGAACGGTATTCCCGATGATTCACGCATCGCCAAAGGCGGCTTCCTTAAAAAAGAAGCGCTGACAGATGAAGTCTTGAAAAAGATAAAAGCACTGAATGAACTCGCCATCCGTCGCGGTCAGACACTTGCCGAAATGGCGCTTGCATGGATACTGAAAGACGACTTGGTGACCTCGGTTATTATCGGAGCCAGTTCTGTTGGACAATTGGCAGATAATCTGAAAGCGATTGATAATACCGCTTTCTCTGCAGAAGAATTAAAAAACATTTATCAGATTGTAAAATAGTCGCCAATACCCTCGTATGCTATGAAAGAGACTATCTCAAAATGAAAATTGAGATAGTCTTTTTGATATAACCAGTCCCAAAGCGGTAACAACTATTTAAAACCAGCTAATTCCACCGCCTTGAATTATTATTGTGCCACTTTATTGGCACAACAATGCCTATTTATTGGCACAACTGTGCCACTTATATGGCACGGTTATGCCAACGAACTGGCAATGATAGTCTGAAAAGCCATTCATACCCATCTGAATAAAAAGAAAACATACCAGTTTCTTTATAGTCCACCGCACATTTAACACATCTATTTTTGAACCTTTTATTTTTTATCTTGTTCTTTCTCCAAAAGCCTAAGGTACCAATAGGGCAGGAATTTATATTTAACCTAAACATTATAGAAGTATGAAGAAATTTATTCCCTTATTATTAGCGGTCTTCGCAATAGCATTCGTATCTTGCGAAAAAGACCCCGACATGGATAAGCTGGACAGCAAGTATCTGGTTTATACCAATTATGACACGAAAGCAGACTTCAAAGCTTTCGAAACCTATTACTTACCGGATAGCATCCTTGTTATCGGCAACAGTAAAGACGCCGAATATTGGAAAGACGAAAGTGCACAGGAAATCCTCAGCGCATACGCTGCCAATATGAACAACCGCGGTTATGTCCGTATATACAATCGCGAAAACGCCGACCTCGGTTTGCAAGTGAGTTACGTAAAGAGCACTTACTACTTTACGGACTACGGACGCCCCGAATGGTGGTGGAACTACCCGGGCTATTGGGATGCTCCTTACTGGGGTAACTGGGGCGGATGGTACTATCCGTATGCCGTAAACTATGCTTATAGTACCGGTTCCTTCATCACCGAATTGCTGAACCTCGACGCTCCCCAAGGCGAAAAGGAAAAACTTCCCGTGCTGTGGACCAGCTACATGAGCGGGTTATTGAGCGGCTCGACATCTTTCAACACCAAAATGGCAGTGGAAGGCGTGAACCAGGCTTTTACACAATCTGCCTATCTTAACAGAATGAGTGCCCAGCCGAGATAAACTACCGACTTCTTCTATCCCGATAGAAAGCTATTGTTGAATTTATAAAACAAGAACAAGTATGAAAACATTGAAATATATATCCTTGAGGGCATTCGCAATCGCCGCCCTCGCCCTTGTCTTCGCCATGCCGGCAAAGGCACAGATGACCGATAACGGTTATGCCAACATCGACTGGCAGTTCAATTTCCCCTTAAACAACCACTTTGCCGACAAAGGCAGCGGATGGGGTATGAACTTTGAAGGCGGTTACTTCCTGACGTCCAACTTTGCTTTGGGAGGCTTCCTGGCTTATCATAGCAACCATGAATATTTCAGCCGTCAGACCTTGCCGGTCGGTACGAGCGGCAGTTTGAATACCGACCAGCAGCATACCGTATTCCAGTTGCCTTTCGGTCTTGCCACACGTTATGCGTGGAACCGTGGCGGTGCATTCCAACCGTATGTGGGCGTAAAACTCGGTACACAGTATGCACAGTTGAAGTCCACTTTCAATGTATTTGAAACCAATAAAGATACATGGGGATTCTACGTATCTCCGGAAATCGGTTTCAACGTTTACCCGTGGGCTTACGGTCCGGGCCTGCATTTTGCAGCCTATTACAGCTACGGGACCAACAAAGGCGACCTCTTCACTTACAGTGTGGACGGTATGAACAACTTAGGTCTGCGTATCGGTATTGCATTCTGATATACACACCTAAAACTTAACAGAATAAATTAATTGTTTCAAAAAAAAGAGATGCTGCCTAACGATTTCAAGTTAGCCGGCATCTCCTTTTTTTATTCTGATGCGATTGCCTTACTTCAACACAGCCCGATACATCGCTTCCTGTATTCTTTCCCGAATATCCGATTTCAGCAATTTCGCATTCCACACCTCCGGATAAATACGGTTGCTGAGGAATACATACACCAAGCCGTTATCCGGGTCTACCCATGCACAAGTTCCGGTAAAGCCCGTATGTCCGTACACCGATGCCGGAGCGGAAAGGGCGCAGGGACTTTTCGCAGGATTCTGCACATCCGGCTTATCGAAGCCCAAACCACGGCGGCATCCCTTGGCAACCGTAGTGGTAAAGAGCCTGCACGTCTCCTTGCTTAAATAACGTTTTCCGTTCAACTCACCGCCATTCAGCAGCATCTGATAAATCTGCGCCACTTCCTCAGCCGTGGAGAACAATCCCGCATTGCCGGAAACACCGCCTTGAAAAGCGGCCGATTCATCGTGTGCAAATCCTTGCAAAACTGTTTTCCGCAGGAAAGGGTCAACGGACGAAGGCACAATTTCCTCTTTAGACAAGAACCGTAACGGAAGATACCCGGTACGCTTCAGCCCCATCGGAGTATAAAACTCTTGAGCAAGAAACTCATCCATAGGCATTCCCGCACGCGCCTCAACCACCTGCTGCAGCAGAATGAAGCCCACACAGCTATAACGATACCGTTTATCCCTCAAAGGCGCATCCGCTATCTTTTGGAGATACTCCTTTTTAAAGGACTTATTCAACCAAAGACTGTCACAGACCTGTAAAGTACATTCGGCTGTACGTACTTTCGACGTCAGCCCCGGACGGAAACGGAAATTCGGGTTAGCCCACATCTGCCGCCCGATACGGACAGGATGCAGTTTATCCGGCCGTGCCTTAAATAATGTACCCTCGTAACTATCCTCATCAATGGCATCCTGATAGAACAGCAAGGTGGAAGGCAATCCCGACTGGTGGAACAGCAGTTCCCTGACCGTTATATTGCGTTTATCCGTATCCTGCAGGTAGGGAAGATAATCAGACACACGGTCTGTCAGGCTTAAACGGCCTTTATCATAAAGCTTCATTACGGCCAATAAGGTAGCTGTCGTTTTCGTCAAAGATGCAACGTCATATACAGATGCCGGTGTCACCGGAACTGCTTCCTTATTTCCGGTTGTATATGTATAAGTACCGAAAGCCTTATTATACATCTCTTTCCCGTCCTTCAAAACCACTACCTGACATCCCGGATAGGCTCCTTCCCGTATGCCTTCCCGGGCAATCGTATCAATCCGTGCCAATAAGCGGGAATCCAGGCCATGCTCTTCGGGAATGAAATGAGACTTTGTCTGCGGACTTAAGGTTACCCCTTCTCCGGCGGCAAACAAACTGCCGATACTTGCCGAAAGCCGGCCGTCAGCCACGGCATCCGCATAAAGTATCCCGGCCACCTGCCGCTGTACGTCATCATTCGAAGAATGCGCCAATACCACCGCTTCGGCTGCCGATATGCCCTGACGTATCTGTGGCAGTTGCTTGCCGGGAATAAAGCACACATATACCACCGGAACGTCCGGAGCAAACTCCGCAAAGAAAGACTGATAAGCCGCCAGACGATGCTCGGTGACACATACCAGAATACGTTTATATCCGGACAGTTTATCTCTCAAAGCCTTACGTCCTGCCGCCGGTAAATCTTTTCCCAATTGGAACTCTACCGGATGCGTATATTCGGAAAGCTGCTTGATAAAAGGCTGTATCTCCGCTGCTTCCCCGACATTCAACACCGCAACGTCTTTAATCGCCGGATCCAGTGGCAGCACTTTCGTCGCATTGCCCAGCACGGTAACAGCCGCCAGATTCAAACGACGAATCAAATCCCGCGTATAAGGCGTATTAATTCGGGTTCCCAATCCGGAAAGACGAATAAGAGGCTTCTTATTCAGCCCAAGTGCATATTTATAAGTCAATACCTTTCTGCATTTCTCTTCCACCGCCTGCTCCGTCAACTCACCGCGCTTTACGGCAGCCAATATGGCATCCACTTCTTCTTTTATACGCCGGGGAACGAGCAGTAAGTCATGCCCCGCCTGCAATGCTTTCAAGCAGAGCGACTCATGTTTGGAAACTCCCTTCATAGCCAAAGCATCTGTGAAGACAAGTCCCCGGAACTGCAATTCGCGTGTCAGCAAGTCATAAACCACATTGCGGGAAAGGGAAGAAGGCAATCCGCGCTGCGCCTCAAAAGCAGGCACTTCCAAATGCCCCACCATAATGCCGCCTACCCCTGCCTGAACAGCTTTTCTAAAAGGATACAACTCGACACTGTCCAAACGCTCGCGCGTGAACGGTAAAACCGGAAGCGATTTATGCGAATCCACGTCCGTATCCCCATGCCCCGGAAAATGTTTGGATACCGAGAGTACTCCGCCGTCTTCCAGACCTCTGGCATAGGCGATAACCTTATTGGCAACGTTCACCGGATTTTCACCGAAAGAGCGGGTGTTGATAACCGGATTCTTCGGATTGATGTTGACATCCGCCACCGGAGCAAAATTCACCTGTACACCAAGTTCCCGGCACTGCCTTGCCATTTCCCTGCCATACTCATAGAGCAGGGTATCGTTCTGTATACATCCCAGTACCATATTCTTCGGAAAGACGGGTGTACCCCGCAGACGCATGGAAAGCCCCCACTCACCGTCAAACGTAATCAACAGAGGAATATCCGCCATGCGTTGCGCTTCATTCGTCAGCATGGCCTGGTTTTGCATCAGTCCGCCGGAAAACAGCAAACCGCCGACTTTATAATCCTCGACAACCTTGCGCAGCAACTCCTTGTTGCCCTTGTCCTGATAGGGGGCGATTGTATAGATAAAAAGCTGTCCTATCCGCTCTTTCAGGCTGAGTGTGCCCAAAACCGAATCCACCCACTGCCTGCATCGCACATCATCCACTACCGACCTCACCAGCAACGGCTCTACGGGGGAAACAACGGTAGGTGTAGCCGGACAACGTTTCGCATCCGAAGCAAAACGCCCGCAACATCCCATTATAACCAGTATAAACAGTAACAGCCTTTTCATCCGCTATTCCTTCGTCAGTGTCAAATCCAATTCTCCTACAAAAATGCCGCTTCTCCCGGTGTGCAATACCGGAATACTCTTCCCCTCCGCATTCAGGCAGAAAGCCGGTTTCTCCATAAAAGTATGGGAATGGCCGCCCAATATTACATCAATTCCCCTGGTTGCCGCCGCCAGCTTCTCATCGCAGACTTCATTTTTAAGACGGAAGCCGAGATGGGAAAGACAGATAACGACATCACACCCTTCCTTGGTCCGCAAAAGGTCGGTTACTTCTTGCGCCGCAACAATAGGATCGTTGTATACAATGCCTTCACACTTATCGGCCTGTACCAGCCCTTCCATCTTGGGGCTCACCCCGAACACTCCGATTTTTATACCTCCGCGTTCCAGGACTACATAAGGTTTCACCAGTCCCTCAAGAACTGTTCCGGTGACATCGTAATTGGCACATACCACCGGAAAGTGGGCCATACGGAACAAACGCGCCATATTATCCAGCCCGAAGTCAAACTCATGATTACCGATAGTCATGGCATCATAGCCCATAAGGTTCATCATCCGGACTTCCACCTCGCCCCGGAAAAGATTGTAATAGGGAGTACCTTGCGAAATGTCGCCGCAGTCAAAGAGCAGGACATCCGGATTCTTGGTACGGAAATCTTTCAGAAAAGTGGCGCGGCGTACCACACCGCCCGCCCCTGCATACGGGTCGGCAGCGTGCAGGTCAATCGGTTCGATACGGCTGTGAGTGTCACTTGTGTGCAGAATGACCAATTGCTTGGTCTGCTGTGCCGATGCTGTCAGCAATGCGCAGAACATCAGCAGGCAATATATAGATATACGTTTCATCGAATTCTCTTTTTTAGTTTTCTGTTCTTAATCTTCCACGGTGATTCGTCCTTCCATGCGCGAAGTAATCTTCTTGCCTGCTGCCGTCTGTTGCTCTACATAGTCCATAAACAGACCGCGCAAGGTCGCACCCGGCGGACAATCTCTCTTTTCAGCCTGAATCAGGGCGGTCATATCGCTATTGCCGTCGGCCAGATAATCAATAGTGGCAACCGTGTACAGTTTGTCGTCGACAACCGGCTTGCCGGCTACAGTAGCCCCCAGCAACTTTCCGCTTTTGGTAATCCGCAACTTCACACCGCTGACTCCTTCGCCGCCGCGTGCCGCAATGCTCTCAAACAGTTGCTTCAGATAAACACCTTTCAAAGTCACGACACAAAGTGAGTTCTCGAACGGCAGTATTTCGTAGATGTTGCCGCAAGTAATGGGACCTTCCGTCAGCACGTTCCGCAATCCACCCATATTCACAAGCCCCATATCGGCAGGTTTTCCAAGCACCTGCGCAGCCGCTCCGCGCAGCACATCGGCCACCAGATTGGAAAGGAGGCTTTCGGGAGCTCCTTTATCCATAGACATCTCGGCAGTGCCCACTACCCGGTACATCATACTGTCTATCTTCGCCTTGTAGGGGGCAAGCAACGCCATGGCTTCCGCATCGGGAGCAACATCATAGGTAGAGTCTATCGGCTGCATGCGCCCTTCGGCTTTTGTCACTTCATAGGCCGAATGGCAAGATGCAAACAAAAACATCACTGCCAACGCTGTTCCTGAGACGATTTTCAAATAACATTTCTTCATATTCATCCATTTTTAAATTGCTACAAATATACTTTTCTTTTGCTGTAATCCCAAAGAGGAACGGCATTTCTTTCCATCCGGCAAAAAAGAAAAAGAGTACATCTCTTTGTCAATCAAAAGAAAAACTCTACCTTTGCACCGCTTTCGCGCAATCGCTGTCAGGACACCGAGTGAGAAGCCTGGTATGTTGCGTTGTAACGATCAAACAATTTAATAATAAGAACAATGGATTTAATTAAAATTGCAGAAGAAGCATTTGCTACCGGCAAACAACACCCGAGCTTCAAGGCAGGTGACACTGTTACAGTAGCATATCGTATCGTCGAAGGTAACAAAGAACGTGTACAGTTGTACCGTGGCGTTGTTATCAAGATTGCCGGACATGGAGAGAAGAAGCGTTTTACTGTACGTAAGATGTCTGGTACTGTAGGTGTAGAACGTATTTTCCCGATTGAATCACCGGCTATCGACAGCATCGAAGTGAACAAAGTGGGTAAAGTTCGTCGCGCTAAATTGTACTACCTGCGTGCTCTTACCGGTAAGAAAGCAAGAATTAAAGAAAAAAGAGTTAACGGTTAATCCCAAACTCCTATTTCTAAATAAAAAAGGGAAGCCGATTGATTCGGTTTCCCTTTTTTAATGTCTCAAATACCTCATCCCACGGAATGGAATTATTCGTCTTACGGAACGGACAAATGTCCCTTCGCCCGCTATCCCGTATGAATAAAAAATGCGAAAAGCAAAAGGAGTACAAACAAACCTGCATTTTCTACAAGCATTTTCTTTTTTCGTGGGATTAATAAAGATTTTTCATTATAGTGAAAAAAACGTTTGATACGGTTGAAAACTTTGTTTGATGTATATAAAAAAAATACCGCCCAGCCGAGAAATCATATTCCGGCAGGGCGGCTATATTTTCAATCAAAGACTGAGCTTATTTAATATCTCTCAACTCCCAGCCCAACGCACTGGCTCCCAGCACAGCAGCATCAGAGTCTTTCAGTTCGGACATCATCAATTTGGCCTTGCCCTTGTAAATCATCAGGATATTGTCATCAATAGCTTTTTGGATAGGCTTGAAGATGTAATCTCCGGACTTAGCCAACCCACCGAACAGAATAATTGCTTCGGGACTGGAGAAAGCAATGAAGTCTGCAATAGCCTCTCCCAGAATAGTACCGGTAAAGTCAAAAATATCCTGTGCCAGCTTGTCACCTTGAACGGCTGCATCGTACACATCCTTAGAGGTGATGTTTTCGGCCGGAATGGAACGCAACAAACTCGGTTCGGTACGTGCAGTGAGGAACTCACGTGCAGTACGCGCCACACCGGTAGCCGAACAGTAAGTTTCCAGACAGCCGTGGCGACCGCATCCGCAGAGACGACCGTTTTCGCGACGTATGATAGTATGTCCCAACTCTCCGGCAAAACCGTCGTGTCCGTATACCATTTGTCCGTTGATAACGATACCGCTGCCTACACCCGTACCCAGCGTTATCATGATGAAATCTTTCATACCGCGTGCAGCACCGTAGGTCATTTCACCGATAGCGGCGGCATTGGCGTCATTGGTCAGTGCCGTAGGGATGCCCAAACGTTCTTCAAACATGGCTGCCAAAGGAATTACTCCTTTCCACGGAAGATTCGGGGCAAACTCGATTGTACCGCTATAATAGTTGCCGTTAGGAGCACCGATACCGATACCTTTTATTTTATCAACACCGCCATTCGCGATAATCAGCGGAAGAAGATTCTTGCATACTTCGTCTACGTAATTGTCTGCCTCATCATAAGCTCCCGTCTTGATGGAACCACTTGCAAGAATAGTGCCACGTGCATCTACGATACCAAAGACGGTGTTCGTTCCGCCTATGTCAATCCCCACTACATAGGGTTTTTCCATGTTTGAATTCATGATATTTACTTTTTTGTTTAAAGGGTTAGTTATAACATTAATGGTTACAAATTACACAAAGAAAAACGACACTGCAAAATCTTTTTTTAAAAAACTTCACGTCAATTGCAACTTTTCGTCACATAGCTGCGTCTAATAGTTAAAATCAATAAGAACAAAGCTATAAACAGGAAAAACGTGATACAACTGAAAGACATCAACAAGACCTATAACAACGGAGCACCGCTACACGTACTCAAAGGCATCGACCTTGATATCCGAAAAGGAGAGTTCGTCTCTATTATGGGAGCGTCAGGCTCCGGAAAATCCACGCTCCTCAACATCTTAGGCATTCTGGACAACTACGATACAGGAGAATATTACCTGAACGGTACGCTTATCAAGAACCTGAGCGAAAACAAAGCCGCCGAATACCGCAACCGTATGATTGGCTTTATCTTCCAGTCATTCAATCTGATTTCCTTCAAGGATGCGGTAGAGAATGTGGCTCTTCCTCTCTTCTATCAAGGAGTAAGCCGCCGGAAGCGTAACGCTATGGCGTTGGAATATCTGGAACGCCTGGGGCTGAAAGAGTGGGCTCACCACATGCCCAACGAAATGTCCGGCGGACAGAAGCAGCGTGTAGCCATTGCCCGTGCATTGATTACCCGCCCCCAGATTATCCTTGCCGACGAACCGACCGGTGCTCTCGACAGCAAGACTTCTGTAGAGGTCATGCAAATTCTGAAAGACTTGCATGAAACGGGCATGACCATCGTGGTCGTAACCCACGAGAGCGGCGTTGCCAATCAGACAGATAAGATTATCCACATTAAAGACGGTGTGATAGGCAGCATTGAAGAGAACCTGAATCACGACGCATCGCCATTCGGCAAGGACGGTTTCATGAAATAACGGACACTGCCGCGTCATTACATTAATCTCCTATCGCTTTATAACATCACTTACAGTAATCATGATAGACCTTTGGCAAGAAATATACGGTACAATCAAGCGTAACAAGTTGCGCACGTTCCTCACCGGTTTTGCAGTGGCGTGGGGCATCTTTATGCTTATCGTACTGCTGGGAGCAGGCAACGGCATCATCCATGCTTTCGAACAAAACGCATCCGAACGCGCATTGAACTCCATCCGCCTGGGCGGTGGCTGGACCACCCAATCGTACGAAGGCTTGAAAGAAGGACGGCGTATCCAACTGGAAAACAAAGACCTCGCCGCAACCGAAAAATACTTTCCCGACAATATCATCACTGCTGGCGCCACCCTGCGGCAGGGAGATGTAAACATCAGCTTCGGACAAGAATACATCAATATCTCACTGATGGGCGTACACCCGAACTACGTAGAGTCCGAAGCCATCAAGACCGCAAGCGGACGCTTTATCAACCGGAACGATGTGAAAGAACGGCGGAAAGTTATCATTCTTCATAAAAAGTCGGCAGAAATTCTTTTCGGAAAGTCACGTACGGAACCAGTCGGCCGGTTTGTCAATGCAGGCGGTGTAGCCTACCGGGTAGTCGGATTGTACGAAGACCAGGGAGACCAAAGCAGCCTGGCCTTTATCCCCTTCTCCACCATGCAAACCATCTATAACAAAGGCGATAAACTCAACAACATCATCTTTACCACCAAAAATCTGACGAGCGAAGCGGCCAACGAAACCTTTGAGAAAGAGTACCGTAAAGTCATTGCCGCCAACCACCGTTTCGACCCGGAAGATGAAGGCGCAATATGGATATGGAACCGCTTTACACAATACATACAGACACAGAACGTAGCCGGCTTGCTGCGTACCGCCATTTGGGTGATAGGTATTTTTACCCTGCTGAGCGGCATCGTAGGCGTATCGAATATCATGCTGATTACCGTCAAGGAACGCACACGCGAGTTTGGCATACGCAAAGCGCTGGGTGCAAAGCCTTTTTCCATCCTTCGGCTGATTATTGTAGAAAGCGTTACGATTACCACTTTTTTCGGCTACATCGGCATGGTAGCAGGCATCGGAGTAACGGAATGGATGAATTCCGCCTTCGGCACACAAACAGCGGATGCGGGTATGTTTCAAGCCAGAATGTTCTCGGACCCCACAGTGGATATCGGCATTGCCATACAGGCTACATTGACCCTGATTGTCGCAGGTACGCTTGCCGGATTCTTCCCGGCTAAAAAGGCGGTAAGCATCAGTCCCATCGAAGCACTTAGAGCAGATTAAACGATTATGAGAATAGACATGGATACATGCGAGGAAATCCTCGTTACGATAACAAGAAACAAGACACGCAGTCTGCTGACGGCGTTCGGTGTATTCTGGGGCATCTTCATGCTTGTGGCACTTATTGGCGGCGGACAAGGCATGCAGGAACAAATGAAAGCGCAATTTGAAGGTTTCGCTACAAACTCCGGATTTATTGCAGCGCAAAAGACAAGCGAGGCCTACAAAGGATTTCGTAAAGGACGCTGGTGGGACCTGGAAATGGAAGATGTGGAACGGGTACGCAGCATCGACGGAATAAAAACGGCCACTCCTTCATTTGCCTTATGGGGACAGACAGCCGTTTACGGAGAAAACAAATACGAATGCAGCGTCAAAGGTCTATACCCCGAATATGAACAGATAGAGCATCAGGAAATGACATACGGCCGCTTTATCAATGACGTGGATATACGTGAGGCGCGCAAGGTATGCGTCATTGGCAAACGCGTGTACGAAAGCCTCTTCAAGCCGGGCGAGGACCCTTGCGGAAAATATATCAGGGTAAACGGCATTTATTACCGTGTTATCGGCATGTGCTCTTCCGAGGGTAATGTGAACATACAGGGACAGGCTTCGGAAGCGGTTACCCTACCCTTCACAACGATGCAGCAGACATATAATCTGGGACAAAGGATAGATGTAGTCTGTTTTATCATGAAACCGGGAGTGAAGGTTAAGGACGTAGAACCGGAAATAGAACATCGCATCAAAGCCGCCCATTACATCTCGCCGGACGACAAACAGGCAATCATGTTCCTCAATGCAGAAGCCATGTTTTCCATGATGGACACACTGATGACAGGTACCCGCATCCTTATCTGGATGGTGGGCTTGGGAACCTTGTTTGCCGGAGCTATCGGCGTATCCAATATCATGATGGTAACGGTAAAGGAACGCACTACGGAAATAGGCATACGGCGTGCCATCGGTGCCCGTCCCAAAGATATTCTGCAACAAATCCTTTCGGAAAGTATGGTACTGACTACCGTAGCTGGCATGGCAGGTATCTCTTTTGCCGTACTTATACTGCAAATACTGGAAAGTGCAGCGAATGATCCCGGAGTCATCAAGACCCATTATCAAGTCTCCTTCGGACTGGCTATCGGCACTTGCGCCCTTCTCATTGCATTAGGGATGCTGGCAGGACTGGCACCTGCTTACCGCGCAATGGCCATCAAACCTATCGAAGCGATAAGGGATGAGTAAAAAACGGCAAGGTAACAGACTGATAAAACGATAGAAAAATAAAACAATAATACAATAAAGATGAAAACAAAGAAGTATCTGAAAATCGCATCACTGGCGGTAGTAGCTGCCATATTTATCTGGACATTCGTGTTTTTGTACCGGAAATCCCAGCCCACTGTAAAGGTATATGAGACCATCGTTCCGGAAACAGCCGATTTGGAAAAGACAACCGTAGCCACCGGAAAAGTGGAGCCCAGAGATGAAGTGCTTATCAAGCCGCAAATATCCGGTATCATTTCCGAAGTATATAAAGAAGCCGGACAAAGCGTCAAGCAAGGCGAAGTGATTGCCAAAGTAAAGGTTATCCCCGAACTGGGCACGCTGAACTCTGCCGAAAGCCGCGTCCGTCTGGCAGAAATCAATGCCAAACAAGCCGAAACGGACTTTGCCCGTGTCGAGAAGTTGTTTAATGACAAACTCATCAGTAACGAAGAATACGAAAAGGGGGAAGTGAACGTAAAACAGGCACGGGAGGAATTGCAAACAGCCAAAGACAATCTGGAAATCGTAAAGGAAGGTATCACCAAGAACAGCGCTTCATTCAGCAGCACATTGATTCGTTCCACCATTACCGGACTGATTCTGGACGTACCTATCAAAGTCGGCAACTCCGTTATCATGAGCAATACGTTCAACGACGGAACAACAATCGCCACGGTTGCCAATATGAATGACCTCATCTTCCGGGGCAACCTGGATGAGACCGAGGTAGGCCGCGTACACGAAGGCATGCCGGTAAAGCTGACTATCGGTGCTTTGCAAAACCTCTCGTTCAATGCCGTACTGGAATACATATCTCCGAAAGGCGTAGAAGAAAACGGAGCCAACCAATTCGAAATCAAAGCGGCCATCCAGGCGCCGGACAGCGTACAAATCCGTTCCGGCTATTCCGCCAATGCGGAAATTGTGCTGGAACGTGCCCTCAAGACGCTCGCTCTGCCGGAAAGTACGGTTGAGTTCAGTGGAGACAGCACCTTTGTATATGTACTGACCGACAGTGTACCTCAACAGAAGTTCAAACGCCAACAGATAGAAGTAGGCATGAGCGACGGTATCAAAATTGCCGTCAAAAGCGGCCTGACTGCCAAAGACAAAGTGCGTGGCGCCGAGAAAAAAGATAAATAACCGTTATACTTAGAAGAAGCAAAAACGCCATGAAGAAAAAGATACTTATATATATGGCCGTTCTGGCTTGCATACAAGTTCAGGCGCAAGACCGCTGGTCGCTACGTCAATGTATAGACTACGCCATCGAGCATAATATCGACATCCGCCGGACAGCCAATGCAGCCGAACAAAGCAATGTTGAAGTGAATACCGCCAAATGGGCACGACTGCCGAACCTTAATGCCAGTGCCGGACAAAACTGGAACTGGGGACGCACGCAGACCGCTATCAAGGACGAGAGTACCGGTGATTACTCCACCGTATATGTCAACACAGGCAGTCACGGTACAAATATGTCCGTTTCCACCAGTATTCCACTGTTTACCGGACTCGAGATACCCAACCAGTATGCTTTGGCCAAATTAAACCTAAAAGCCGCTCTTGCCGACTTGGAGAAAGCCAAAGAAGATATCTCCATCAATATAGCCTCAGCCTACTTACAGGTACTGTTCAACGAAGAACTGCACCGGGTTTCTTTAGGACAAGTAGAGCTGAGCAAAGAACAATGCAACCGCATAGAGCGGCTGGCAGAAGTAGGGAAAGCTTCTCCGGCAGAAGTTGCCGAAGCCAAAGCACGTGTAGCGCAGGATGAGATGAATGCAGTACAGACGGGCAATAACTATCAACTGGCATTGCTCGACCTCAGCCAGCTTATCGAACTGGAAACACCGGAAGGTTTCCTCTTGGAAAATCCTGCCGCAACAATAGAACTTATCCCATTGGCTTCTCCGGACGAAATATATCAGTTAGCATTAGGTTGCAAGGCCTCAATACAAGCTGCACAGTATCGTCTGGAAGGAAGTAAACACAGTATCCGAATCGCCCAAAGCGGTTACTATCCGCAACTGACTCTCAGCGGGAGTCTCGGTACGAATTATTATTCGACAATCAACCGCACTTTCAGCCAGCAAATGAGTGATAATTTCAACAAATACATCGGTTTTAATCTGAGTGTTCCCATCTTTAACAGACTGGCTACACGCAACCGGGTACGTACAGCCCGCCTGCAACGTGAAAACTACTCCTTGCAACTGGATAATGCCAAGAAGGACCTCTACAAAGAAATTCAGCAGGCATGGTACAATGCGGCAGCATCCGAAAGCAAGTACACAAGCAGCAGCGCGGCAGCCTCGGCAAGCGAAGCATCGTTTAAGCTGATGAGCGAGAAATACGAAAACGGGAAAGCGAACGCCGTAGAATACAATGAGGCCAAGCAGAACCTGATGAAAGCACAATCCGATGAACTACAAGCCAAATACGAGTACCTGTTCCGTACCAAGATACTGGACTTTTATAAAGGAGAGCCTATCGAATAAATATAATTTTAGTTGTTGTGTGTTTGTAAGGAGATGAACACTTTTTATTTATTTTCTTTTCAGGCACGGACTACACGGAAAACACAGATTTTCTTTACTTCTTTTTCCGTGAATTCCGTGCCAGAAAGAAATCATCAGGTATATTGAAGTATCCCCCGTTTATCAGTTATAAATACACATGGATAAGCGTTTAATTTCGTCTTGACGCTTCTTTACCTCTTTCTGACGAACGGGAAGAAGAACGTGTTGTACGCGTAGAGGATGAAGAAGAGTTGCTGCGTCGTCTTATGCTTTCGTTTTCCTTCTGAATACTCTGCCCGCGTTTAGGAGCATTTACTTCCTTCTTAGTATCGGAACGGCGTACCGGACTGTTGGTAGCAGGACGGCGATTGGACTGTTCCACGTTATTAGGGCGCGTACCGGAATTGGGACGGATATGAACCGAACCGAAATCCGAACGCCGGCTTGTATGGTACGATTTATTATCACGGATACGGAAAGAGCCGTTATAGGTAGGATAGTTATGTCTGCCCCGGTAATAGCTTACATTATGATAATGAACACGGTTATGTCCGCCACAGTAAGTACGATAATGATAAGGACGCGGATAGTAGAAATGATTCGGATTGGTATAAGTAACATAAATCCGGAAAGACCAATGCCCGCCACTCACATAAATCGGACGGAAGAAGTAGGCAGCCTGCATGAAACGGGAATACTGTCTGCGGCTCAATACCCAACGTAAATCGTCATTGCGTATATCCAGATAATCGTAATACCGATTCAACGCCCATTCTTCACCCCTCAGCACATCATCCATCAGATAACGTACACCTGAAATAAAGTCATAATTAATTTCATATACATCATTATACTGAGCCGTATTCAGATTCAGTTCATAAGCCATCTTATCCGTAAGAAAGCGTGTTTCTTTACGCACTTTACTGTTGCTCATGGCCGCATGGCAGACAGCAGTACTCATTATCACGGCAAACAACATAAATAATATTCGTTTCATGGCAGCGTTCTTTACAAGTTTATATTCCATCATTTTAGTAAAAACAAAAATAGGGGAATATTTTCCCCCATCCTTCTGTTTCTCTCTAATATGTTATAGGGAAAACCCTATTGCAGGTAGGGATTAGAGTTTTTTTGCCAGTTCAATCCCATTTTCCTGCAGCGATACCAGATGTTTTTTGTATAAATCGCCAACTGCTTTTTTAAAGGTTTTCTTGCTGACACCGAATGTATCGTAAATCTCTTCGGCAGGGCTCTTGTCATGCAAAGTGATGTGTCCGCCCTGCTCACGGATATAATCCAATAAGGTAGCAGCAAAGTCTTCCACCTTGCCCTGCCCCGGTTTCTGAAGTATCAGGTCAATCTTTCCATCCTCGCGAACCTGTTTTACATAAGCCTTCAATGTCATGCCTGTATGCAGAGGTTGAAATATCTCGCTTTCATACAGCAAACCGCTATATCGGTTTTCAATAATAGCCTTAAAACCTAAATCAGTCTTCTGCCAGATAAGTATGCTGACTTCCTGACCGGGTTCATAAGGCGCTTTTTCTTTCGAAAGATAACGGTCCACTTTGGCAGAGGCTACAATCCGGTAACTCTCGTCATCCAGATGAGCATGGATTACATATTGCTTCCCAACCTGCATCTTCATTTTCTGTTCACGGAAAGGAACAAACAAATCTTTCATTAATCCCCAGTTGAGGAAAGCGCCGTATTGATTTATCCATGCCACTTCCAAACAGGCAAACTCACCGACCTGTACTAATGGTGTCAGTGTGGTAGCTACCAACCGTTCCTCGTTATCCAGATAGATAAACACAGTCAGTTCATCTCCCGGCTTGCAGTTTTCGGGCACATAACGCAACGGAAGCAGAATTTCTCCTTCTTCACCACCATCCAGATACATGCCGAAATCAACCTCTTTCACCACCCTCAAGGTATTGAACTTTCCTAACTCTATACTCATACAAATTATATTTCGTAATATTTATAACAAGAACGATACGCAATAGAACACAGCCTATTCCGGCATCCTGCGCAAAGATAGCGAAAGGTGAGCGCAATACCAAGCCCAAAGCCCGCTTTTGAGCGCGGGTACTGCCGAGCCGCATCCTACTTTATACAAAGATAAAGATAAGGAATAACTTTTCGCTCTAAAAGATAACTTTTTTATATAAACAACTCTTCCGGAAAACGGTTATCTTTGTAACGTAACAATCGACAAAAGCGTTTATTATTCACCTTTAAATAATATAATTATGGAATTTATTACAAACGAAAAGCTGACCATTGTAGGTGCGGCCGGTATGATCGGCTCCAACATGGCACAGACTGCAATCATGATGCACCTTACCCCGAACATCTGTTTATACGACCCTTATGCTCCCGGTCTGGAAGGTGTGGCGGAAGAAATGTTCCACTGCGGATTCGAAGGCCTGAACCTGACATTCACATCCGACATTAAAGAGGCTCTGACCAATGCCAAATATGTAGTGTCTTCCGGTGGTGCAGCCCGTAAAGCAGGTATGACCCGTGAGGATTTGCTAAAAGGCAATGCCGCCATTGCCGAAGAATTCGGTAAGAACGTGAAAGCTTACTGCCCGGATGTGAAGCACGTGGTTGTCATCTTTAACCCGGCCGATATTACCGGCCTGATTACATTATTGTACTCAGGATTGAAGCCATCTCAGGTTACAACACTGGCAGCCCTTGACAGTACCCGCCTGCGTAGCGAACTTTCCAAACATTTCGGCATTGCTCCCGATAAGATAGAGAACTGCCGTACATATGGCGGACATGGTGAACAAATGGCTGTATATGCTTCTACCGCCAAAGTAGATGGGAAACCGTTGCTGGATATCATCGGCACTCCTGCCCTGACAAAGGAAGAATGGGCAGAAATACAGACCAAAGTTACCAAAGGCGGCGCTAACATTATCGCTTTGCGCGGTCGTTCTTCTTTCCAAAGCCCTGCGTACATTTCCATAGAAATGATTGCTGCCGCCATGGGTGGAAAGCCTTTCCGCTGGCCGGCAGGCACATATGTACACAGTCACGGTTTCGACCATATCATGATGGCTATGGAAACCGAAATCAATAAGGACGGTGTGCACTACAAAGAGCTGAAAGGTACTCCCGAAGAAGAGGCTAAACTGAAAGAAAGTTACGCCCACCTCTGTAACCTACGCGACGAAGTTATAGGAATGGGCGTATTGCCGCCCATTAAAGACTGGCACAGTATCAATCCGAATATAGATTAAACAATTACGTAGAAATCTATACTCATAACTAATACAAATATCCCCTTTGTTCTTGTTTTAAAAGCTACAAAGGGGATTTTTCTAATATTTTTCCTCAAAAAGCCTTGTAGTATAAAAAAAATATCTTTATCTTTGCACCCGCAAACGGAAAAGGTGCCATAGCTCAGTTGGTAGAGCAAAGGACTGAAAATCCTTGTGTCCCCGGTTCGATTCCTGGTGGCACCACTTTTCGAAAAAGGTATCGGAATGTAGCGCAGTTGGTAGCGCACTACGTTCGGGACGTAGGGGTCGGGCGTTCGAGTCGCCTCATTCCGACACGAAAAAACCACTGTAAAAGCAGTGGTTTTTTATTTATATTATCACCCGCAACATCAGATATAAGGTTCCTTTGGCAGTACCTTGCAACACTATCTCGAACCGCTCCCCACTGCGGAATCTTCTTTACTTGTGCACTGAGCTGCCAGATAAAGGTAAAGAGGTAAAGCATGCAAAAGGCAAATCTCTTGAAATGTTCCATAATCTTTTATTTAAAATACAGTTTCATCGTTGAAGCGTAATGCCCATTATTCCTATCACCACCTCATTGGAGAGTGTCTCCAGTACAAGATGCGAAAGCTTTTTCCCTGCATTCAACGGCATTTCCAACAGTACGGCGGCACCACCGTCCACCTCGCGAGACACGCCGGTAAAGCCAAGTTCCTCACCGAAATTATTGCTCAGTTCACCGGTCTTCAGACGCAGGCGATAGAGAGACGGTGCATGACGGTTAAAAGACTTTCCATCTTCAAAGAATATCTGTTCGATGGGCGGCCAGTTGTCCGGATTCACCAAAGACAAGGTGTCGCAAGTACCGTCTTCATAATACACACGGATTACGCCATTGTCGATATGGCACTGCATGTGGTTAGTACTGCCTGCCATTAGTAAATAGGCACGGGAAGCCTTGCCTTGCAGGGGAATTTGCAGACTGTCCGGATAATTGTCCCAAAGAGAGGTGAAAGCAATGTTATGCCCTTCGGCAGGAGTACGGAAAGGTATCCCGAGCTTTGTCTCCAACAAGCCTTTACGCACAGCGGCACGCAAACCCGAATCATCTATATCTGCTGTCTTCAGCGGATGACACCACTCGCCTATTCCCTGTTTGGGCAACTGCAACGTGGTGTACGGAGAACGCGGCGACAGGTATTCATTGCGGAAAATATCCGTTACATTCGCATTGAACACTTTCTGCATATCGACTGGAGTGCATCGGGCTGAATCGACTGCTTTAAAATCACCTGCCGGAACAGGTTTCTTACCCTTATCGGATACCGGGTGCTCTACCGGCGCCCACCATTTCATCTGTCCCTGTTCCATAGCAATGAAACTGACGGGTCCCGCCTTACGGACGCGAGTTGCAGGATAAGCATCGACAGAAGCAGGAGCTTCAAGCAACTCTCCTTCCCAAGCGACATTGATTGTTACCTCCTCATCGGAAGCAGCAGGAACGGAAACGGAAAGCATGGGCCGTCCAACTGAATTTTCAACCAGTCTCCACGCTGCATTCTGGCCGTTTACTGTCAAACGCGCCACAGCCGAACGACGTGCTGGGAATTGCAATTCCAGATTCCGTACGGCAGGCAAACGGTGTGTAACGGTATAAAGCGAACAGTCGCGGGAAGAATACTTACCGGTAGCCGCTTCGCCCGCTTTAAAGTCAAAGTCTATATCCGGCGTATGCAGTGAAGCATACTCCCACTCTTCCGGGAAACCGGGTTTTATCAGCAGACGACCGTTCAAAGCATCGGGCAAGATTCCGTAAAGCCCCTGAATCAATGCGCGGGAAGCCACTCCGATAGGGTCGCCGAAGTCGCGGTAACATTCGCCCCGGGCAGCATCATAGAAACTTATCTGCCCGAAATTGCCCGGACTATCGCCCAGGTACATGCCGTCCAGAATAGAACTTTTCAGCAATTTGAAACCTGCCTCTCTGCGTCCTGCCTGAAAATAAGCGAGCGACGTGTGCATCACTTCGGCAAAGGCTACATTGTTAATGCTCCATGAATACGGCATCCAGTCGGTAGTGGCCACAGTGGCATACTTTCCGGCATTGACGGCAGCACCCGCTGTTTTCAACTGTTCCTGCCAATGAGCGTACGGGCCTACATTGACAGGCAAAACAGCATCGGCGGCAAGCGCATCATCCGAAGTCACGACAGGAATATGAGGAATTTCACGGTCTATGTAACTTGTGGCAAGATATGCCTGAAACGGATCGGCCACATCGCTGTCGAGAGCGTGATAGATGGTCCATACGGCAGCATCTTCATGCAGACGGCGATGACCCATGAAATCTTGGAATTCCGCCCAATGTCCTCTCTCCGGCAACCAGAGACGGGTGTTGAGCGCTTTCAATATCTTATCGGCCTCTTCCCGATAGGGTGTGGGGTCTTCGCCTATCTTCTCAGCAATCAGTGCAGCCAGTTTATTGCCGCGATAGTTATAGGCAGAGCTGTGCGTAACGGCGCCACTGTTATAATACAGCGCATCGCTTGCCCAAATGCAGGCGTAGGCATCGTACAAGCCGTCGTTGTCCGGGTCGAAGTTGCGTTTTTCCCAAGCAAGATGCAGTGTCAGCAACGGCCACATGCGGCGGGCATACTCAAGGTCGCCCGTCCAGTTGAAGTGCCACAACAGTTCGTCTATGTAACAGAGATTCATGTCATAATGGTGCATCTGATTGTTACGGCGAGGATTGCGGCAGATATATCCGTTGCTGTATTGCGGCGTTCCCCATATCTTGGCCGAACGTGCAAGCGCAAGGGCAGAATCCTGTGCCGGATGCGAAATCGTATTGGGAACTTCGGTCACCTGACTGGCAGCATAGTTGTCAAAATGAGTGCGTGCGCGGTCGTGCCAGCCCAACACATCGCCTACGTATGCGGCACGCCAGCCGCTCAACGGCATACGCCAGCCGACAGCTCCATGCAGCCACACGCCCTCTTCCCCCCAAATACCGTCGGCAGCAACAGCAAGTGCACCGCCAAGCGTATTGAAATAAGGATCGGGAGTAGTGATTCTGATGCGTTCGGCCAGTTCACGGCAAGCCTTTTGAAGGGCAAGATACTGTACACCGCCATCCCGCATTTCCTTCAGTTCATTACCGGAAATGCCCACATACAAATGCCCGTCGACCGGAAAGCGGCATTTCAGTGTTTGCAGCACTGTGCCGTCTTCTGCCGGCTCAAAACATCCCGGAGGGTCTGCCCCCATATCTCCGCTACGGGAAAGCTTCTTCCGGCGGATGGGCGAATTCAACACTTCCAGCTCGCAGCCGGCAGGCAACTCACCGGAAAGCTCCCAAACGGCCATCTCTTCCGTAAGACTTGCCAATACGGAAACTTTCAGGCTGCAATTTTCTCCCCATGCCTTGTCTTTCAAGGCATACGTACGCGTACCCGGATTATAACGCGCCTCGCACCAATCGGTTTCTTCCAACGGTGTAACCGTACCGTCCGGCAGATGCAAGCGAAAACGGATATTACGGCAGTCGTTCTTGACATACGTGGCAAATATTGGACGGTCACCGGTTTCCAGGCGCCATGCCGTATGTCCGCCATACAAAGCACGTGTGTAGCGGTTCTTGCCGTTGACGCAGACAAACTCTTCACCGGACGGCAAGTATTGCAACATACGGGGAGCTCCCCGCTTATGGTCATTGTAGGAAGTGGATTCTATCAAATCACCTGCTTTCTTCGGAGTTTTAGACGAAGAAGCATATTGCGCGTAAGACCCCAAAGGGATAAACAGAGTAAAAATAATTGCAAAAACAGAAATACGGTTCATAAGGTTTTATTTAATTCAAAGGATGAAGGCATAACTGAAAGCCATTCACTATACGATTGAAATACATTCAGTATACGACTGAACCTATATCAGTCGTATACTGAATGCACCCCTTCTGCAAGCTATTCAGAAAAGGGGTAGTACTATCAAGTACCAGATTAGTTATATATAATAATATTTATATACAAAGAGGCAATTACGGCATCGGCTTCAATCCTTCCCAACGCACATCCCATGTACCGTCTTGCGGGAAACCGGGATTTTTCACCTCACACCCGTCCCAACCGGCACACATCAGCGCTACGGCAGTCAGCAAGCCGCCATTGCCCGGCAGGTAGCAACGCAGACGTCCGTCCTGATAATTGTGTCCGTTCAACAAGTAAGTATTGGTGCGCTTATCCATCAGCAAGGCTCCTACAGCCTTTTCGGGCTCACCCAACCGAGTGGCATTCATAGCGGTCATCGGGTAATCCCAGCCCCATGTCTTGCCCCAGTTCCAGTTGTCCCACACCCAATGAAGCGTATTCTTCATATAGTCGGCACGTATCAGCTTGTTCATCGGCAGGATACCCACAGAGCCAAGCACTGCCATGTGGTCACTGGTGAAACGGATATCCTTGTAGGTATCCACTGCATTTTCGGCAGCCAGATAAAGGCTGTCTTCATTATAGGCCAGCGGAGAGAGTTTATCTATCATCTCATCCCATTCCAGATTACGCTTTTCACCGGCACGTTCACGCCACTGCTGAGCCACATTCATGGCATAATGCCAGTAAGAGAGTTCGAACGGCGGATTGATGGTAGTAGCCGCACGCAATGTTTCTTGTGCGGGAATAGCGCCTTTCAGGATAAAACGTCCATGGAATTCATCGTAAGTGGCGAAAGAATACATGAACTTTGCAGTTTCCTGCACCAGATGATTGTATTTCTTAATCACCTCATCCGAAGGATTGGCACGGTAAACGAGTTCGGCCAAATAGATAAAATGCGGTTGCTGCCAAATCAGGAAACTGCCTACATTAGACGGAGCTTCCGTTCCGCTGGGATCGGTCATTTTCATCCAACGCACTCCGTCGAATCCCTGACGGCGGGCTATCTCACGGGCAACAGGTTCTACCGTTTCGTACCAGCCGAGTGTGCGGTCCAGCAATTCGGGATGCCCCCAAAGTGCCTGCCAAGCCTGATGCCACCATATCATTTCGAGGTGGAACTTGCCAAACCATGAATTGTAGGTCAGTCCTGTTTCCTGCGGCGGAACACTGCCTGCCGACTGAATGGCGAGCAGGTATTGGCTCAATACGACACGGCGTTCCAGTTCTTTGGCACGCGGGTCGGTACAATGTGAGAAGTCTACAGCCGCACCATTCTTCCAGAAATTGTTCCAATAGCTGTTGCCGGCTGCCAGAGTTTCGGCGAAAGTAGGCAGAGTATCGGCAGATGTATAGACAGCCGGTTCACTCTCGAATACAGTTCCGGGAAAAGCAGACGTAAACTTGCAAGAAAAAGCGAGTTTATCTTCCGCCGGTGTCAGTACAAAATAGTTTGCAGACTTCTCCTTGAGGGAAGCTTTTCCTTCCCAACGCAGAGATACATAATAAACGGTAGAATCGAGTGTACGTTTGAGAACTGCACTTTGCGCATTCTCAAAGACTATATCTGTAGTGTGTTTGTTGTTGGCATCCCAATTGCAGGCATCATCGGCATGAGCGCCCGTAGGGTATGGAAAATGCAGTTTCACCCCAGCACGTGCCGGACTGGTGATACTGGCTGAAATCATGTCCATTTGCGGATGACATACGGTCTGTACATCAAAGGCGTTGCCTTTCAGTGTGAAGTGACTGTTGATGACACCGTTCCACATATCCAATGTCTGGGCAATATCGGTAATGTCAGAAGTCTTCACATCATCGCCCAACTCCAGTCCCACGATACCCAAATGCAGGCGATGAGGGTTCATGCGATACCAATTGGAAGCTTCTTTCTGACGTCCGTCTTCTTTAAACTGACAAGCGTATATTTCTTTATGTCCACGACCGAAATCGTGTTCTTTCAAGTATTCTTCCGGTTTGTATTTATTGGGATTACCGAAACTATGCCAGCCCCATTGACTTTGCGTACCCAATGGCACACCTTTCTTATATACTAAGGGAAAAGTCTGGAGACCGGTAGCATCCACTGTAAAGGCAAACTCACCGTTGCCGACCGACAATGATGCCAATGAATCAAACGAAGATACCTGAGGGTTGTTACGGGCAACCAGCGCCTCACGATCTATCGGCGCTTGCTTTTCCGAACCGCAAGCTGCCAAGACGACTGCAAGTAGAGAATAAAACAGTTTTTTCATGGTATTTTTAGTGTAAGTAATATATCTCATAGTTGTGAACGAAGCAAAGATAACGCATTTCCGCCAAACCGATTCTGTCCGGTTTGGCGGAAATGCTAAGAGAAATGATTATCGGACATACACTGCCCAAGCTGTCACAGAAAGTCAAATGCCAACTCCAGTTTCAATCCCTCATCCCCTTTTTTGATACGGATAGTTCCAGGCTGACTCTGCGGCCCGTGCTGACTTATCGGCTTGAAAGAGCGAATGGCGGGAATATCCAATAAGAAAGAAAGATCCCCGGCCGGAAAGTCCGGCATTGTACGGATACCATCCTGACGCCCACGAGGTTCATCCGGAGTGAATACACGAAAGAACACTCCGTCCGTAGCCGCATACACGGTAAAAGCGTTCTGCTTGCCTTGAATTGTGGCCCAATAAAGATTGGCGTGATACCCTTTAAATTCCGGATAGACCAGTTTGTCCGCACTCTCTCCGGTAACAGTATTATTAAAGTCTTTCTGCCAGATACCGTAATTCGTGCCCGGAATACGGTTCTTCCACACACGGTAAGGACCGCGCCCCAACCAACGCATACCTGTACATTCACTTTCAGGATAAGAGAAGGTAAACCCGAAGTTAAGTATGGCATTATCCGTAAAAGCATCATCAAAGCCGCCACCGCCCGATGCCCGGTTCAGCAATACGGCATCCATCTTCAACAGCCCGTCCGGACGCAAACGCCACACAACGGAATCCGCTCCGCCCCGATAACGGGCACAAAGGACAGCATCACCTCTCTGCTCCATACGAGCGGAAAGGGACACCAGTTTCATTTGCATTCCTACAGGCAGCGGACCGTCTTTCAACGGAATTATCCGGTTGTCTTTCTTCCGCAATACAGAATATATGGTAGCATCGTTTCGGCGAAAGGATATGTCCACCCAATCGGAACACAACGTTATCAAAGAATCAGCCTCGTTCACGCAACAACCTTTTCCTGTTCTTTTCAAAGAAGCCAGTTGTCCTTCAAAATAGCTTTTCGCAAAACTGATGGGATACGTACGTGTACACACGCTCTTTCCATCCAGTCCTATAGCCTCCAATTCCAAAACATCTCCCTTAGAGAAGAATTTTTCCCGGATTTCCGGATTCTCCCATGCAGCTATACAGGCATATCCGGTTTCACCCGGTTCCAAAGCAGGCAAATTCACCCGGCCGCTGTCTACTGTGCATCCCTCTGCCCGGCTCTGTAGCGGGGAAGGATAGGAAAGGACGCGATAGCGCATGGAACACTCCTTCAAATTAGTAAACAGATAACGGTTCTCCACTAAAAAACGGCCATTGAAAGAAGGCGTTAGCTGGAGAGGCTTTATCTTTATAGGCGACCATATTTCCCGTACGGAATAAAAACTGCCTTCTTTCTCCCGATAAGGACCTACAATACCGTCAGGCGCATTATAATCTTCACTGTCCAAAATGCCGTTACAGTCTGTCCGGCGTACAGCTTCATCGCTATATGCCCATAAAAAACCTCCGGCAAACAAAGGGTGTGCCACATATCGCGCCCAGAAATCCTCCAGTCCGGCTCCATGTCCCTGGTCGTACAGACCATGCATAAACTCTGTCGGCATGAAAACCTTATATCCGTTGGTGAAACGGCCTACACCGGTCAGGTAAGCCGGGTAATGGTGTGTATCCAATTCATCAAAGTCCGCCCAAGGATGGATGACATGACGACGCTGCGGATCATAACGGTAGAACAGTTTATCCGTAGCCATGTTCCACCCGCCTTCATTTCCATTGCTCCAAAGTACGATACATGGATGATTTACATCCCTTGCTATCATTTCTTTTACCAACTTGCTGCCTGTAACAGTGTCGTAAGCATTCTGCCAGCCCGCAAGTTCATCAATATAGAGCAATCCCAACGAATCACAAGCATCCAGAAAATGCTCATCGGGTGGATAATGGGAACGCACGGCATTCATATTCATTTCTTTAATGAGCAGGGCATCTTGAATGCTGAGTTCCTTATTGGTGGTACGCCCGCCATCGGGGTGAAAAGAATGACGGTTTATGCCTTTCATCACCAGTTTCGTACCATTCAGATAAACACCGTCGCGTGGACGAAAGTCAACGGTACGGAATCCGACGCGGACAGATGTCCGGTGTAAAGCCTTCCCTTCTTCATTCCGCAAGGTAACAATGAGATTGTAAAGCCGAGGTTTTTCCGGAGTCCAAGGTTCTACATTTTTCCAAACATGAGCAAACACACTGTCATGCCCCACTTCCCACGTCCGAACCTCCGAACAAACGTCCGTTCCTCCCAAAGGATGTAAAGCAGCCGTTAATTTTTCCTTGCCTTTCACTCCTTTCAGCTCGGTATAAAGTCGCATTTCCCCATCCATTTTCGCATCCACTGCAATATGTTCGATACGTGTCTGAGGTTTGGCTTCTAACCATACAGGACGGTAAATGCCCCCAAACAACCACCAGTCCGCCTTACGTTCGGCCGCATTCACCGACTTATTTCCGGAATGTTTTTTTACCCGTACTTCCAGCTTATTGGCAGCACCATATTTCAACAAAGAAGTTATGTCATAGGAAAAACGATAAAATCCGCCCCGATGTGTTTCTCCGGCCGAAACTCCGTTTACAATCACATCCGTATCTGTCATAACCCCATCAAACCACAAACGTATGTTCTTACCTCTCCAATCTTCCGATGCACGAAATGTATGACGATAAATTCCCTCTTCCATACTGGGATTCTTAACCCCCTTCTTCTTGTACCAACGCCCGTAGGTATATTCACCAAAACCTTGCAGCTCCCATTGAGAAGGCACTTCTATCTTGCTCCACTTCCCGCTGTTCCTACCCTTAGAACAATAAAACTGCCAGGTTACGCCATCGCCCAGTCCGGTACCGGAAAGATAACGGCGCTCTGTCTGCTGAGACCATACGCAAAGAGCGGACAATAGTCCTAAAACAGTAAAAAAGATTCTTATATTCATACTTCTTTTATATGGATTTTAATTCTCGAAAATAATAAATTTGAATTCAATATAAAATCAGTGTAAGTAATATATTGATTTTGAACAGAGTCAGAAATACCAAGGAAAATAATGTTCATTTTTCCAAAAGTCCGTTCAGATAAATCTCAATATTAGTGTAATTCTTATCCAACGTATAGGTGGAAGCATCAGAGGCATCATCCGCATTCAATCCGTACCGACGTTCCCACACGTCAGGCATTCCGTCCGCATCAGTATCACGTAAAGGCTTTCCAACTTTCAACACAGGCCATCCGCCTACCTCTTTCGGAGAATTGATAATCCCCTTTAGACCAAATGTTCCAAGCCCTTTCTTTACTTGGCGCAAAACTTCTTTGTCGTACATGTCACGCGAGAAACTACACCCTACCTCCTTTAATATTTTATGATAGGCCACCACCGGTATATCTTCTTCAATGGGCTCATACGGAAAAGGACTATCAACCAAACAAGAAAATCTATCCATCACAGCACGATGGTTGTCATAAGTCACAGTATCATCCCCTTCCATTACGTTTTCTGCCACATAGTAACGGCCGGTACCGTCTTCAGCCACATCAAGTAAACGATGATGCTGAGAGGCAGGCCCCGGCTTATAATAATTACCCACCATATTTATCTCACCATGATGTCCACCACCATAGGCAGTTTTAAATCCCCAATTATACACCACATTATTACGATAGTCTACCCATTTAGTTCCATCGACAGAAGAAAACCGAGGATTACGGCTGGCATGATTTGCCAACAGGTTATGATGGAATGTAGCCTTATACCCTCCCCAAATACCACCAAATCCATGATTACCCTTCGTATGGACTGAAGAATTCAGACTATGAGTTACCAGACACCATTGTACGGTAAGATTTTCTGTTTTATAGATAGAAAGACATTCGTCTATACTCCAGCTTACAGAAATATGATCCAGAATTACATTCTTCTGCCCATAACGTCCTCCACTCAAACCATCACTATCTAAGCGATAGCGATCGCCCACACGGACTCGGACATAACGGATAATGACATTGCTTGCATTAACAATTAACGGATAGTCCTTTAAACAGATTCCATCACCCGGAGCAGATTGACCGGCTATGGTAATGTTGTCGTTATTTATTCGAAGTGGAGATTTCAATTCAATATTACCGTCTACGGCAAAGACTACGATACGCGCTCCTGTTTGCTCTACAGCATGCCGCAAACTTCCTTCGCCGCTGTCGTTCAAGTTGGTTACTATTAACACTCGTCCATCACGTCCGCCAGTAGTGTATTTGCCATAACCTTCAGCACCAGGAAAAGCCAACGGCTGGGCCTGTAAGATTACTGCCGCCAAACAGGCGACCATCCAGAGAAATATCCTCATGGGATTTACCATTTTAGGTTTATAAAAAAGAAGACGTATGCCGCGCATACCGGCACACGTCTTCACATTTAAGCTATGATCATCATAGTTACATCATTATTAATAACAAGGATGTTGCTGACCGGCCAGCCCTGGATTCACGTCAATAATAGCAGTAGTGCTGAATGGTAGAATCTCCACCATATTCTTCTTCATACCGTAGTAGATACCCGTATTACCCGTAATCCAAGCATTGTTCGCACAGATTGTCACATCCACCCCAGTGAGGTTTCCATTCTCATCGACACCGGCTTCTTTCTTCTCCTCCACGCTCAAGTTACCTTTCTGTTTAATGGTTCTCACGCTGAACATGTTCAGTATTGTATATTTTACCTCTTCAACTTTTTGACCTGCGGGCACTGCATCCTTGGTATAGTACACCTTGTCACCCACCTCATAGAATGTTTTTTCTACATAACCACTGGAACCGTTGTTCATGATATGCAGCTTTTGTAACTCATAAGTTGTCAAGATAGGTTTCACATCATCCTCATCCATCTCAATGTAATCCAGCGCAATAGTAGGGTCGAGGAACTTGGGGGTAGAAGTTAACTTGTAAGCGCGGTAAGGCTTCACATCAACGTACTCACCCTCACGGTTACACAGACGCACCAACTTGGCTTTTTCCTCAGTAAGATAGTCTACTAAAATACCCCAACGAGCCAAATCACTCTTGCGTAGCCCCTCATTGCTTAGCTCCAACTTACGTTCCTTGATAATGTAATTACGAAAATCCTCGTAGCTTGTAGGAATAGTACCAATCTTGTCCTCATCGTTGCGGAAAGCACGCATACGCACTTGTTTCACTGCATTCACGGCCTCAACCGTGGCACCATTGTTCAGCTCGTTCAACGCCTCAGCATACATCAACAGTACGTCGGCATAACGCAACAGCGGCCAGTTGATGTCACGGCGGTCGTCTTTGGTACCTTTTTCGGACTTCCAATTAATGCGGTACTTACCCACTCCCATACCAGCAAATGTGTTCATCTGATACTCATTACCATTGCTAGATAGTTTCAGACCATAGTTGCAGATGGAAACATCGCGACGCTGATCATCTTTATCGAACTCGAAATAGAACGTTGGCATGGCTATCATCGCTCCGCCGCCCTTGCCCATTCCTCCGGTAGAGTTGTCCTGCCCGCTGGTAGGAATGCCGTTGGTATAGCCGGTACGGACGTTGGTGCCGTTGGGACCGTAACTGCCGAACTCGAAAATCGTCTCCTCGTTGTAGGTCTGGTTCCCCAAGTCGCGGAAAATCTGGTCATAGTCGTCAAGCAGGCCATTCTTACCATGGACGATGACCGCCTTGCAGGCATCGGCAGCAATCTGATACAACTCACGGATGCGTTCCGTATCATCGCGCTGCGCAATCTTGACGGTAGCCTTGTCGTAGGGCACCGTGTTCAAGTCCCAGCGCAGGGAGTAACCGGCGGCATAGAGAGCCACACGAGCCAAGATGCCGTAAGCGGCGTTCTTAGAGATACGTTCGGGAGTCTTCAAATAACCCTCATCGTACCACGGCAGCAGCTCGACTGCACGCTGTAAGTCCGCCACACAGTTGTCGTAGATAATGTCGCGGCTCACACGGGACGAAGAGTACGTAGTCAGGTCGCTGGTGGGCACGTCGGTGTAGGGCACGTCGCCGTAGAAGCGCACGATGCACCAGTAAGCATAGGCGCGGATGGCAAACGCCTCGCCCAGCAAGCCGTTCAGTTTGGTCTGCTCGCCCTCGCTCACGCTCATGGCAGGCAGGTTCTTGATGCAGACGTTAGCATACTCGATAGCCTTATACATGGAGGTATAGGTAGAGTTGAGCATGGACGACGTATTGGTGTAGTCGTAATTGCTCACATTGTATTTGGAGTTGCTTTCAGTGGAAACGCATTCGTCCGTACCCATCAGAAGCTGGTAGCCCAGTTCTTGAGTGTTCAACGAATTGTAGGCGCCCACCACCGCCATCTCGGCACGGTCCAGCGATTCGAAAACAGTGGAACTGTCGGCTTTCGATTCGGAAGGCATGTTTAACCAATCCTCACAAGATGTGAATGCCAACAGACATGCCGACATACTTAAAATAGCTGTTATCTTTTTCATGACTTTCATTGCAATGATTAGAATGTTAAATTAACACCAACTACCCAGCTCTTGGAGCGCGGATAGGAAGAATTGTCGATACCCGGAGTCAAAGCACTGCTTGATGAAGCGACATCGGGGTCGTAACCGGTATATCCAGTGATGGTGCAGACGTTGTTCATCGTACAATACACGCGGGCATTGCTGATTTTGGCGCGCTGAACCAGCTTCTTGGGCAACGTGTAACCAAGGGTGATGGTACTGAGACGCAGGAACGAACCGTTCTCGATGTAGTAGCTGCTGTGGTCGCTGATGGCTTCCTTATTGTTGCTCGAAATGTTCCACATCAAGTCGCCGCCGTACTGACCGGGATTCAGTTCTGCCAAACGCGCCAGACTTGTACTCTCCTTGCCGGTAAGCGGGTCGACGAGCATGAAACGGTTCGCCATGTCGCCGATAGAGTTCTGATTTGCTTTGTAGGGACCTACAAAGCGTTGCGTACTCATGTTAAACACATCGTTGCCCACGGAGAAGTTCATAAAGATGTTCAGGTCGAAGCCCTTATAGGTAAAGGTGTTGTTCCAGCCTCCGGTGAACTTGGGCGAGGCGTTGCCGATGACCGTGCGATCGTTGGTGCTCCACACCGGATTTCCATCATCGTCGGTCTCACCGGCAACCGGCTTATACTTCACGTCACCAGGTTTCACGCTCTCGCGGTCACGTCCTTTCAGCGAAGCAATGCCGTCCTTCAGGCGGTAGGTGTCGGCATCCACCTGCTCGAAGTCATCGGTGGTGTAAAGACCGTCGTACACTAAACCGTAGAACTGTCCCATAGGCTTGCCCTTTTCTATCTTGAAGCCCATACGGCTCTCATAGGTCTGAATGAAATTGTTTGTCTCGCTATTATCGCCGTAGATGTCGAGCACCTTGGAGCGATTGAAAGCGATGTTGAAGTCCATCGTCCAAGCGAAATCCTTCGTGCGGATATTGGTAGAGTTCAGCACCACTTCCACGCCCCGATTGCGGATGGAACCGATATTCTGGTACTGGTCGCTGTAACCCGTAGAGGTTGGAATCTTCTGCTTGATAAGCAGGTTGCTGGAAACGTTGTTATACCAGTCTACCGACAAGTTGAAGCGGCTGTTGAAGATGGAGACATCCAAACCAACGTTGGTAGTGGTGGTTTTCTCCCACTTCAGGTCCTTGTTGCCGAGCGTGCTGCCGGGAACGTAGGTGATGAAGTCGGCACCGTTGATAGCATAGTGACCCGAACCGTAGGTAGTAGAATACATGTTGTTGTCGATATTGTTGTTACCCGATGTACCGTAACCCACGCGCAACTTCAGATTCTGGAAGAAGTCGGTATTGTCTTTCATGAACGCTTCTTCAGAGATACGCCATGCGGCAGAAGCCGAGGGGAAGAAGCCCCACTGGTTACCCTTGGCGAACTTGGACGAACCGTCGCCACGGATGGTACCAGTGACGAGGTAGCGGTCGCCGTAGTTGTAATTGACACGGCCGAAGACCGAAACCATGCCCTCGCGGCTCTTGCTGGACTTCCATTCATAGGGTGTACCCATGGAAACATCATTCAGACCAAAATTACCGGTAGTGAACTCGCGGTACTCGTTCTCTAACTTCATGGACTCCTGATACCACGTTTCTTGTCCCAACAAAACGTTGAAGTGATGGTCGTCCTTCACATCGAAAGCATAACTCAGCGTGTTAGTCCACTGGTAGGAGAACTTCTCGCTGTTGTCGCGCGAACCATAACCATAAGGGCTGTTGTTGCTCTTGGCAGTTTTGGTGGATCCGTCGTCCCACATGTCGTTGCGCACCTGCTGCCACATGTAGCTGGCTGCCGTGCGGAACGTGAGGTTCTTGATGATGTCAAACTCCAAACCGGCGTTCACCGTAGCCATGCGGGTATATTTCTCTTTGGTAATAGCTCTGTTGTTCAGCAGCGGGTTGTTGGCATCGTAACCCGAACTGCCGGGAATATCCTCCATCTCATCAGCAAGGTCCTTGTTGAGCATCTCATCGTTAGTCCAGCGCTCACCGCCAGTCACGGGCTGCAGGATGGTCTGCTTCAGCGTGCCGCCCAGCGAACCGCCGCCTTCGAGTTTGGTCATCTGCAAGCTACTGGAGAAGTCGAAGCGCACGCCTTTCCACAACTCATGGTTAATCTTGGCACGGATGCTGTTCTTCTGATAGCCGTGCTTAGCCATGATACCGTCCTCGCCGGTGTAGTTATAGCTTAGTATATACTTGGTCTTCTCGCTGCCGCCGCTGATGTTGACATTGTGGTTCTGCGTGATACCGGTATTACCAAACACCTCGTCCTGCCAATCTATGCCCGTACGGCTACCGTACTGGTCGTGAATGCGCGAATAGGCTCCCGTGTAGAAGTCGGCATCGGTGATGTTGCCGCCAAAGATGCCGGCGAAACTGTCCTCGTTGCCGCGCAACAGCTGGTATTCATACTGGTACTTCACGTAATCTTCCACGCCCAGCAAATCCAGTTTCCTGCCCAAGCGGTCAAAGCTGACAAAGCCGTTGTAGCTGACCTCCGTCTTGCCGGACTTACCGGACTTGGTGGTGATGAGGATAACGCCGTTTGAACCACGCGCACCATAGATGGCGGTGGCAGAGGCATCCTTCATCACATCGATGCTCTCAATATCGTTGATGTCGATGTTCTGCAAGCCGTTCTCCATCTGGAAGCCATCCACGATGTAAAGGGGCGTAGTGCTCTGCGTGATGGACGTACCGCCGCGCACGGTGATGTTGATGTCAGCACCCGGCGCACCGCTCTGCTGAACGATATTCACACCGGCAGCCTTACCCTGCAAGGCTTGTGCCGCCGTAGATACGGGCGCGATGGCAAGTTCCTTGCTGCCCACCGACACAGACGAGCCGGTCAGGTCTTTACGCTTCACCTTGGCATAACCGATTGCCACCACCTCTTCCAACATCACCGAAGACTCTTTCAACGTAATGTCGAAATTAGTTTTACTACCGATAGTCACCGTCTGGTTCTCATAACCGATAAACGAAACAACCAGCTCCTTGGCGGAAGCCGGCAGAGAGAGAGTAAACTTACCGTCCATGTCGGTAATGGTGCCGACACCGGTATTGCCTTTCACTGTCACAGAAGCACCGATTACTACGTCTATCGCATCGCGAACCGTACCCGTAATCGTCTTGTTCTGAGCAAAAATACTAAAAGGACAGCTTATTAAAAGAAGCATTAACAAGCATAACTTTTTGTGTAAAATTCTCATAGACTATTAATATAAATTGGTTGATTAATTAATTCAAGATTAACCGTCCGATGCAACTGTTATCGGACACAGAACTTATGGATGCAAAGTTAAATATAGATAAAGTTAACAAAATACACCTACTGATACAAATGCTATCCTTTTTGACTTTCTCTTAAGAAAAAAGGAACTTTATACATAATAAGAAGCTGACAATCAAAGTTTTTATAACAATTTTGATAGTAGACTATTCATTTTGACATTAATCAAAATCCTCGTTCTCCACCTCAGTCTCCCGACCAAAAGAACGATATTCCAATGGGGTAAACCCTGTGCGTTTTTTAAATAATGAAAAGAAATGTTCGGTAGATTTATAATCGAGCATAAAAGAAATCTCTTTAACGGAATGAGAAGTACCAACCAATAATTGTTTGGCTTTACGCAACTTCAATTCCTGGAAATATTTAGCCGGTGCATAACCTGTATAGTCCTTGAATACTTTCCGGAACCAGGAATAGCTGATATTCAATTTCATAGCCAACTCTTCAGGATCAATATCCTTAAAGACATTCTCATTCATTATAATCTTGGCCTGTTCAATCTTCTGATTAACATCGCCCACCTCAAAAATTTTATTTTTAGAAATGGACAGTATCATACCTACTATGTGCAACACTATACCGCCAAGATACTGTTGGGAAGATATTTTATCCGCTTCCGCTATTTCCAAAGCACGGGAAAAAAGAGACACCAACTCCTCATTCAAACCCACCTCAAGCACTTGATTGTCTTTAGACAAGAAACCGCCTTTCACCAGATTATCAATGACAGGACCTTCAAAACCGATATAATACTCGTTCCATCCGGTTTGGCGATAAGGGTGATAAGTATGCCATTGACCGGGAAACAATACCATCAGACGTCCTTTGCATACCTGCTTTTCCGGCGTTGTTTCCGAGGAAAACAATCCCCGTCCTTTCGTGATATAAACCAATTGATACTCACGCAAGACACGTCCTTTCTGGGCATTAAAGAAATAACCGGAAGGATGATCCTTCAATGGATACGGAGAGTCCGGCTGAATGGATTGAAAGCCGACAGTATTTACCCACAGACCAAACTTTTGGTCCATGTCATTTACGATAAGGTACTTAAATTCCACTCCTAAATCATTGTAATTCTTAGTCATACCACGTGTCCTTCATGATGGGTTCGGGACAAAAATACAAAATATTTGTGAAATAAGAGATACCTATGGAAGATTTAATAAAAAAAGTCCCGTCTGGAAGTATCTTTGTGTTTCCAGACGGGATTAACATACTATCTAAAAGGATTATTACTTTTTGACTACAATTTTATCGTATTGCTGTTCAGCCTTAATTTCTGTATACTTCGGCGCATCCATCATTTCAATCAATGCGCGGAGAACAGGTCCTTCACCCATCGGATCATTCTCTTGGGTAGGACGGTTGTAGTAGTATGCAGGCGACGGCATGATACCCGTTCCGACACAGATTTTGGTCACATCGCCTTTGTCGGACATCAGTGTCATCATTCCTTTCAGCCCCTGCTCGGCAGCATAAATGAAATCAGGATGCAGCCAACCATGCTTTACACCACGTGCGATACCAAAAACAAACATGGCCGTACCCGTAATTTCCTCATAGGAATCTTCCTTGTCAAGAAGCTGATGCCAAAGACCGTTCTTACCCTGATAACGCACTACACCGCTACATTGACGGCGGAAGCACTCCAGAACCTCAGGACGCATAGGATGATTCTGCGGCATCACTGCAAGCAAATCGGCAGTTGCCATGAAAACCCAACCGTTGGCACGACTCCAATGAGCAACACCGTGCTCGTCCGTATCCGTATGATAGCAATGATAGAGAATCCGTTTTTCAGGACACCACAAATATTTGTGATATTTGATTACCTGATTGGCAGCATCATTGATATAACTCATGTCACCGGTCATCTTAGCCATACGTGCAAGGAAAGAGATAGCCATGAAAGCATCATCAGCCCAGATGGTATTTTCATGAGGCCAGATACGGGCAATAGTACCGTCAGCCAAACGAGGCTCGCCATAGTTCAAGTGCTCGGCTGTTTCATTAATATAATTCAAGAAAGAATTATTCGGATGCTTCATCTGCAGGTCAATCAGGCTGGCTCCCATAGGGCCGTTATCATCCAAACGCTTTCCACGGAATATCATGTGCCAACTCAATTTACGAACGCCATACCATCCTTCATTTTTCATTGCCTGATCATACTGTTTCTTAAAGAAGTCAAGATTACCTTCGTTAAATACGAAATTCATATTTTTAAGAACATAATCATCATACTTCTTCGCTCCCGTTTTATCGGCCAATTCCATTAAAGCGATATGGGTTACTCCATTGGTATAATGCCAATTATTGTATTTACATGCAACCTTGACATTCATATCCACAGGCAAGTTCTTGACAGACTTATAGGTTTTACCGGTCTTGGTATTCTTAAACTCATAAGTAGTGGTAGCAAGGATACGGTCTGCTATTTTCACAGCAAGGTCAGAAGCCGAAAGCTTAGCTTCTGCTGTCGTCTTCATTGGTGTCTGCGAAAAAGCAGTGACGGCTGTTAAAAACAGCACACATGAAATAATAGTTTTCTTCATGGTAATTCAAATTATAATTAAAAAGCTTTACGATACAAAGTCTCAATATCTTCGACAGAAGTAGGACGAGGATTACCGCCCGTACAAACGTCATTGAAAGCATCAACAGCCAATTGATGCAAGTCTTCCTCTTTTACATTTATCTCATGTAGCTTTTGAGGAATGCCAATGCTCAATGACAGCTTCCGGACTGCATCCACAGCCGCACGCACTCCTTCTGCCTCGGTCATACCCACCGTATCTACTCCCATAGCTTTAGCTATATGAAGATATTTGGGGGCAGCCGGAGACTCTGCATTATATTCCATCACATAAGGCAACAGCAATGCATTGGCAACTCCATGCGGAGTATCATAATGAGCGCCCAACGGATGCGCCATGGAATGAACAATACCCAAACCTACATTACTGAATCCCATACCGGCAATGTACTGAGCCTGTGACATCGCTTCGCGAGCTGCGACATCATTGCCATCGTCTACCGCAGCTTTCAGATTAGCGGCAATCATTTCGATAGCTTTCAACTCAAACATATCGGACATCGCCCAGGCGCCCGGTGTTATATAGCTTTCAATGGCATGCGTCAAAGCGTCCATTCCTGTTGCAGCAGTCAGCCCTTTCGGCATGGAATACATCAGTTCCGGGTCTACAATCGCCACAACCGGAATATCATTAGGGTCTACGCAGACCATCTTCTTCTTTGCATCTTCATCTATTATCACATAATTGATAGTGACTTCAGCAGCTGTTCCAGCCGTTGTAGGCAATGCAAAAGTCGGGACAGCCTTATGACGGGTTGCAGCTACACCCTCCAATGACTTCACATCTGCAAAATCCGGATTATTCACAACAATGCCGATACCTTTTGCCGTATCAATGGAAGAGCCACCGCCCAGCGCTACAATAAAATCAGCACCGGATGCTTTAAAAGCGGATACGCCATTCTGTACGTTCGCAATCGTCGGATTTGCCTTTACATCACTGAAAAGCTCATAAGGAATACGATTCTTTTCAAAAACTTCAATTATTTTGTCTGCGACTTTAAAACGGATCAGGTCTTTATCTGTCACAAAGAACGCTTTCTTAAAACCTCTACGCATGGCTTCCACCGCAATTGTTTTCCGACAGCCTGCTCCGAAATAAGAGGTTTCGTTCAATATCATTCTGTACATATATTTCACTTTTATTTGGGTAAATTAAAAGCCACAGTCATCTCTTTCATTTGTTCCTGACTCATTCCGTCCGGTTCAAAGCCCATATTTTTAGCAGCAATGTAAATCAGTGCAGATTTATTCAACACATCTACCTGGTCAAAAGCAGACATAATATCCACATCTACAGCAAAGACTCCATGCTTTTCCCACATAGCTACATCATAATCGTTCAAAGCCTCAATAGTAGCGTCAGCCAATTTTACCGAACTTGGCAATTCATAAGGAATTATACCCAATCCGCGAGGACAGAACGCCTTTGTTTCCGGAATCATACTCCAAAGCAGATTGGTAGCCACATCCTTCTCCAGGAACTTCTTGTTATGGGTCATAGCAATCAATTCGATAGGATGTGTATGCAAGGATGCTCTGTAAGGAGAGCCTTTTTCAAGCAGATAATTATGCACGGCAAGATGAGAAGGCAATTCCGATGTAGGCATTACAGGCTGGTCTGCTATAATTACGTAGCTGGCACAGTCATCCAGAATACGGATGATTGAACCGTTTGCCATAGGCCAACGTGCCAAATCACGCATACGCATCTGAGTACCTTTACAATAAAAATAACAACCTTTCAGATAAGGGAGTACCTTTCCTATCTGTTTTACTTCGCTGATAGCCGGCAAAGCCCGGATTTCATCATCTACATATTCAGTGATGTTTAAAGTTATATTACCACCATTACGTTCCGCCCAACCTTTTTGCCAAAGATAACCGGCCACTTCTGCCGCTTGATTGACTTCATAAGCCAATTCGGGACGATTTTCAAGAATTGATTTCATGTGTCTATTTAATTACAGTTTATTAGATATTATTTTCATGCTTGCGCCATCGCCACTACAATAATAGAAGCGATGAGAACGGCCAATCCCAATATTAATACGCCTATTGTACGGGAACCGCACCCCTTCCATTCTTTCAGCAGGATTCCCCAGACATTACTGAATGTAACATTCAGCGACATCAGTATACTCCAGGAGAATGCAAGCAATATCGGACTGCCGCCTAAAAAACTCTTACCCATTTCCAAACCGAAGAATTGCGAATACCATAATACTCCGGCAAGAGCACAGAACAAAACATTATTCACAAAGACATCGCCGCTGACCGACAAATACTCCTTACCCGTCCTATTCTTTATATTTTGCTGGATACAATAAGCCGCATTCGTACAGAACCCGCCCAAAGTTACCAGAAAGATAACAGGAAGTCCGGCATACAACGGAGCCACCCCACCTGCCAGCGCCGCCTCCTTAATAGGCGTTCCGGCATCCAGGCCGAGGGCAAAACAGGCACTCATCACACCTGCCAGCAAAGCAACCAGCAACCCTTTTGTCAACGCAAAATCTTTCACGGCAGCCTTTTTTTCCTCCTCACTCATATTTCTGGAGCGTAGGCTGCCCGCATAACCGATAATGGCAATTCCCGCCAAAGTGATGCAAACACCAATAAGGAGCATCAGACCGTCACCGTGCAGCAAATCTTTCCCTGCAAACAGAGCCGGGAACAGGGTTCCGAAACCGGCACAGGTACCCAAAGCTATACTTTGTCCTAAAGCAACGCCCAAATAGCGCATACTCAATCCGAATGTCAGACCGCCGACACCCCAAAGGACACCGTAAATAATAGCCGGCAATGCACCACCGGCTCCCCAAAGTTCTATCAGGCTGCCATCGGCAGGAATGGCAAGTAAAGCGCCGAGCAGCGGAAAAACAAGCCAGGCAAAAATGCCCTGTACCAACCAGAAGTTTTCCCAGGACCAACCTTTGACTTTATTGATAGGTACATACGAGCTGCTCTGCCCAAAGCTTCCCACAGCGATAATTAATAATCCTATTAGTGTATTCATGATAATCAACGGTTAATGTTCTATGAGTAATGAAAGTAGCGGGCAAAGATATGCTTTCCCCGCTAAACACTATCACTAACTCTGATAAACTTAGTTACGTCTGGATGTAACCTCAGCTTCGTATTTTTCTATTTCAGCAATGAATTCTTCACCTACCGGAACATTATTCTTCAAACAGAACATATCCCAAACGGCATTCCAAGGCAAAGCTTTAGCTTCTTCCAACAGGGCAAGACGCTGGAAGCCCTGACCGGCAGCCTCATACTCGCGAAGTTTAGCCAACGGTTCCAGCAATGCCCGCAACATACATTTCTGTGCGGCACGGGTACCGATGACATAAGCGCCTATACGGTTGATGGAAGCATCGAAATAATCAAGACCGATGTGTACACGGTCCAAGGCATTGCAACGGACAATCTCCTGGAAGAGTTCGAGAGTCGGGTCATCCATAATAGTCACATGGTCGGAATCCCAACGTATCGGACGACTTACATGAAGCATCAGTTCGGGTACGAACAACAACATGGACGAAACTTTATCAGCAGCACTCTCCGTAGGATGGAAGTGACCCGTATCGATTGTTATCAGTTTCTGGTGTTGCACGCTATAACCTACACAGAATTCATTAGAGCCCACTGTATAGCTTTCCAGACCGATACCGAATACTTTAGATTCCAGACAGTCCTTCATATTTTTATATTCCGTAGCAAAAATCCGGTCGAGAGAGTCTTTAAACAGTTCACGGTATTTCATACGGTTTACCGTAACATCCTTGCTACCGTCGTGTACCCAAAGATTCATGATGCAAGGATCGCCCTGACGGCGTCCCATCTCTTCCGCAATGGCACGGCAGCGCTTGGTATGTTCAATCCAGAAATCACGGATGCCTTTATCCGGATTAGCTAAAGACAAGTTACCGCTTTTAGGATGTGAGAAAGAAGTCGAGTTGAAATCCAGTTTCATCCCGTTTTCAGCCGCCCATTGCATCCAGCTTTCAAAATGTTTCACTTCCACCTGATCACGGTCAACAAACGTACCGCCGAAATCACCGTAAATTTCATGCAGATTCAAGCGATGTTTGCCCGGTATATAAGAAGCGGCCTTTAAGATGTCGCTACGCAATTCTTCCATATTACGGGCCTTACCGGGATAATTACCTGTAGTCTGGATACCGCCGGTCAGCGAGCTGCCCGACTCAAAGCCGATAACATCATCGGCCTGCCAGCAGTGCATGGAGATTGCAACCTTCTGGAGCTGTTCCATTACCTTTTCCACATCTATCCCAAGAGCAGCATAACGTTCCTTTGCCACTTCATAAGCCTTTGTTATTAATTCTTCTTTCATGATACTGATTTATTTAATATGATTTTAAACATTAATGATTCATTGTCACCTGTTTGAAGTGTAAATATGCGGTATCCCACACGTCCGTATCTTCCGGATAGAAAGTTTCCAAAGAAATAGAACGATTGATTAACTGGCGCATGGAAGCAATATCCTTTGCCGTTCCCGCCGCCAATGCCTGAATCATGATATTACCGATTGCCGTAGCCTCAGACGGGCCTGCCACAACAGGAATACCGACAGCATTGGCTGTCCAACGGTTCAATAATTCATTACGGCTTCCTCCGCCAATAACGTGAAGTGTCTCTATCGGGTGAGGAGAAAGAGTGCGAAGATTATCCAAAACCTGACGATAGCGCAGAGCAAGGCTCTCAAAGATACAACGTACAATTTGCCCCCGTGTATGCGGAACAGGCTGATGAGAATCCGAACAGTACGTCTGTATAGCCTGTTCCATATCGGCAGGATTGGCAAACAGGACATCATCAGGATTAATCAGACTGCGGAACGGCTCACTGGCATTCGCTTCGGCTATCAGTTCCGGATAAGATATCTGTCCCCACGCCGCACGGCAGCGTTCCAACAGCCACATTCCACAAATATTTTTCAATAGACGGATAGTACCATCCACACCGCCTTCATTCGTAAAATTCAAAGATTCGGTTTCCTCTGTAATAACCGGCCCCTTCGTTTCCACTCCCATTAAAGACCAGGTTCCGCTGCTCAGATAGGCAAAATCAGGATTCATTGCAGGAACCGAAGCCACAGCAGAAGCCGTATCATGCCCGGCAACTGCGATTACAGGTATATCTCCCAATCCGGTCATGCGCTGTACTTCCTTTGTCAATGTTCCTATTTTCTCACCGGGATAAACAAAACGACCGAAATTACTTTCCGTCAGTCCGAGTTCGCGCAATAAAGCATCTTCCGGTTTACGGGTGTTTGCATTGACCAACTGCGCCGTACTGGCAATGGTATATTCCGTTACCATTTCACCGGTCAGCATATAACTCAAAGCATCCGGTATAAAAAGCAATTTATCGGCAGCGGCCAATGCACTGTCATTATTACGTCTCAATGTATCAAGCTGGAACAAAGAGTTGAAATTCATCACTTGAATACCCGTCCACTCATAGACCTGCTTGCGGGCAACCTTTTTAAAGAAAGCCTCAGGCGCTCCGGCCGTATGAGGATCACGGTACGAATAAGGCTGACGAAGAAATCCGCCGTCTTTACCTACACAGACAAAATCCACTCCCCATGTATCAATACCGATGGAAGTAATTTCCACATCCTTCTGAGCGACTATTTTCAGTCCTTCGATAATATGCCGGTAAAGCTCATATATATCCCAATAAAAATGTCCGCCGGTTTCAATCAGATGATTCGGGAACCGATTCACATCTTCCATTTCCAATCCTTCCGGTGTGAAAGTTCCCAAGATGGTACGGCCGCTGGTAGCTCCCAAATCGGCCGCAAAAAAACATTGTTTCATGGTAATTAGTTTTAGTCGCTATTTCATGATACAAAAATAGGGGAATCATCCCCTATTCCTTGTACTTATTTTGACTGAAAGGGTGTCAGATTTGACAATCCGTTTCATCCGCTATTACCACATCCGGTCCTCTATTTCACATCCTCACAAAAACGGGTGACAATTTGCTCGCCTTCCGTATTCCGGATGGTTACGTTCTTCATCGTAACGGCCTTGCTATAAACAAATTCGGCTCCCAATCGGGAAGTTATATCAACATCTTCCAAAACCACATTTTCAATCGGCATTTCCGGGATACCGTTGAAGAACAATGCACGACGGGCGCCTGCGCATACCAAATTCTTCACATGAATATTCCGGAAACAAGGAGTTGTTTCATCCACAGGAAGAGGCTCTACTTTAGCCGGAACTTTTTCACCGCTCTCCAACACTTCAACGGCAGATTTTCCGCCATAATAAAGATTGAAAATAATCGGTTCGGTCGGAATATCCATCATAGACACATTGGTAATCCATATATTTTCAACAATACCGCCACGACCACGCTTGCTCTTAAAACGCAGTCCCACATCCGTTCCCAGGAACTGGCAATTGCTGACGGATACATTACGTACCCCGCCACTCATCTCACTGCCGACAACGAAACCTCCATGGCCTTTAAATACCGTGCAGCCATCTACCACTACATTTTCGCAAGGACGTGCACGACGGCGGCCATCTTCATCCTTACCGCTTTTCAGACAGATTCCGTCATCTCCCACATCAAAGGTGGAATTCACAATCAGCGCGTTTTTACAAGATTCCAAATCCAGTCCGTCACCGTTCTGCGCATAGCTCGGATTACGCACCTGCACATCTTCAACCAGCACATTCTCACACATCAGCGGATGCAGGTTCCATGCCGGAGAGTTCTGGAAAATCACCCCTTGCAACCACACATTCTTACACTCTATCAGACTCACCATCACCGGACGAAGGAAATGACGGACACTTTGCCACTCTTCTTCCGTTTTCAGATTCTGGGGGACATTCATATTGCTGATAGTATCCCCTTTCAAAGTTTCAGGATAAGGGAACCAGTAGGTAGGACGTTTATATACACCGCCACGGGCTGTTGTCTGCTTCCAGACGCTCTCCGTAACCTTCTCACGCTTCAACGGACGCCAGTAATGGCCGTTTCCGTCAATTGCCCCTTCGCCGGTTATAGCTACATTTTCCAGGTTACGGCCGGAAATCGGAGACTGGCAACGACGGGTATCCAACCCCTCAAACACTGTTTCCACCAAAGGATAGAGGTCCACATCAGGAGAGAAAAGGATAACAGCCCCTTTCTCCAAATGCAAGTCAATATTGCTTTTCAATACGATCGGCCCTGTAAGCCAAACACCGGCAGGAACAACAAGATGTCCTCCCCCTTGTTCGGAAAGGGCATTGATTGCATCGGCAAAAGCCGATGTACATAGAGTTTCCCCATTACCTACGGCATTAAACTCTTTCAGATTGACCGTACGGTCGGGAAATCTCGGCGCTTCCACACGAGGCATGTCAAAAGGCAGGTTACGATAGACAGCTTCATACTTATAGTCCGCAGACTGGCAAGAACTGAATATCCATAAACAAACAGCAGCAATTACATACAATGGTTTTGTCATTCTTAATAGCGTTTTAAAGTTAGCAAACATACCGGAACATCTTATTCCGATACATGTATTAATTATCTCCTAAATAATAAGACGGTACGGGTGCTTGAGGATACCCCATGCTACGATGAGCCACATAACTACGGTACAAAGCGTCCTGCATCAACGTTACCCTACGGTCTGTCGCAGGAATATCGGTGCGGTAAATACGCAGTTCGCCGGGCAAAGCCGTTATCAGTTCCTCGCGCCAGTCACCTTCCATATCAGCCATCAGTAATATATCCCCCTTGATATTTTCCGTTAATATCTCACCTTTCCATTTCCAGATGCTCTGGCTACGTCCACCGGAAGAAGAGCCTGCTCCCCAACGGTTATCGTCTCCCTTGAATGTCTCACGCAACAAATCAGCATCCCACCATATCCAGTTACGGCAGCCGGGAATCTCATCTTGAGCTACTTGCAGTTTCTTCCCGTCGGCAGTAAGCAAATATCTGTCGGTACTTCCCCCCTTACGGTCTTCGCTGGCAAAACACTCCAAACCGGGATGAGCAGGATCAAAATCCGTTACCATACCGTCACCTACATGATAAGTAGTATGACCGATGCTCCATATCAATTTACCCGTAGCCGCATCCACTACTGAAACGCCACGGCCATCTTCCTTTTTGGGTTCACTTACCATAAACACCTGCATGCCTTCCCTATCGGGATGCAACTTGCAAAGATATGCCTTGTCGCTATGTCCCAAGCCCGAAGACCACAAAAGTGTTCCGTTATCATCAAGCATACAGGAACCTAACATAACCTCATCACGGCCATCACCGTCCACATCGGCAGTAACCATGCTGTGCGCACCCATACTACGGACAACAGGATTCTCCTCATCACCGTCCCAACGCCATGCACGTTCCAATTTACCGTTTTTCAACATCCAGGCATCCACAACCATCAGCTTGTAAGTGCCGCGTGCCGCCAATATAAACGGGGTCTTTCCGTCTAAATAGGCAACCCCCATCTGATTACGATTCTGACGAATCAGATTTCCGTAACGGTCATTGCGCTCAGGCCAATCCACCCGGTCTATCTCCTGTCCGGTCATGCCGTCCAGTACGGAAAGATATTCACTCCCGCCGCAAACACGTCCTTTCTCGTTTTTCACATAGTCAGTGCCTGCTGTTTTAATCGCCACCTCAGCCTTACCGTCACCATTGAAATCGTATACGATGAAAGGCGAGTACCAGATACCCGGTTCAATCCCCGGTCCCATATCGTATGTCCATAGGTAAGTACCGTCACTCAAATAAGCGGATATTTTATACGTTTTTCCGGTAGTATCACCCGGCATGCCCGGATCCACATTCGTTTCGGGAGTACGGACGATATAATCATAAGTTCCGTCCCCGTTCAGGTCGGCCAATGCTATCTTTCCTGCTTTTGCATTATCTTTCAAGCGGATAGATGTATAAGGCTTCAAATCGGACAACACAACCTTCCGTTTTTCCGATACAACCGGCTTCTGTCCTTTGACAACAGCTTCCACCCAATAGAGGGCTTGTGCATGAGGAGCGGTGTCCACAAAGTCACAAGTACGGGAAACGGCCTTTTTCGTCAGGCGACAAGCCTTTCCGTCCGCCTCACGATATACATGGAAAGCCGTGGCGGGAGCATCCGATGCCAGCAAACGCCAGCTGAGATACACGGATTTGCCGTCCCGAGAAGGGGCAACCGCCAGTCCGCGATTTAAATTTTCAGTAATCCGCTCTTGGGCAAATCCCTCTACCAACGGTTTCGGTTCATGCTTAGGATCAAGGATTTCATAGAAATAGTTTCGTTCACGCGGGTCTTGAGCATATAAAGAGCAGAAAGCGCAAACAAGCGCTACTCCGCCCAGACTGATTTTTTTCATTGCATTTCGTTTTTAGTTATCTTCAGTGGTATAATACGTACAGGGCCTAATAATCCGCTTGGCACAGGTTCCCAACCGGCATAAGTCCCTTTTTTATAACCAAGCGCTGCAATATTTATATCTTTGAAGATGCGCCACTTCACTCCACGGCGATCCATATCGGCTATGCGATTGGCAGGTAGATTGGTTACTTCTATTTCCAAAGTATTCTTTCCCGGACACAGGTATTGCCCGACGGAGCAACAATAGGGCACAGCCCATAAAGTGGCAACATTCCGGCCATTGATACGTACACGGGCACTTTCACGGACATCGCCAAGTGAGAGTAACCAGTCCTGGGCCGATGCCGGATTTTCAATCACAAAAGTGGTTGTATAACAGCCTGTTCCCATCACCGTTTTAGCACCTTCAAAGGATAAATCCGTCCATGAGCCCAAAGCAACGGAATCCGGCACACTATGTACCGCAGGAACGCTTTCCACAAACCGCAGGTTCCATAAGCCGGACAGTTCGACAGCTCCCCGTGCAGCAGTCTGATACTTCCATTCCGGAGCCTGTACGTCAGCTTCCGTAAAAATTTTCAATATGGCAGATTCTCCGGAAGCCAATTGCAAATAAACTTCCGTCTTTCCATCCTTCTGACGCAAACGAGCCTTGCCGGAAACACCGTTCATCGGATTATAAAGCATAGCCGAACGTGCAGGCACAGCCAACGGTATCCAACTTTCCGTATCTTTTCCGGTCAGTGCGGAAATGAAATAATGATAACCTTCCGGATTCTTCCGACGGATACAGCTCAAATCAAAAGAAGTTTTCATCACTTCCGGTATAGCAGCAGTCTGCGCCAGTGTACGGACATAATCCGTACCGAAGAACACCGTCTTACCTTTACCTTGCTTATTTCCTAATTTCTTTACCTGCTCCAGAGTACCCTTAAAGTCCGTACGGCGCTGTTCCAACCTGGCATACCCCGGAACATCCTCCGGATACCGGTCCAGAAACACAACAGTCGCCCCCTCTCTTGCCAATTCGAGCAGGCGGGCAAGTACGTCCGCAGGCATTAAACGTGCACCGGGAACAACCAATGCTTTATAAGCTGTTCCGCCTGACGTCACAATTTTCTTATCACGGCAAGTGGCCGTACGAATGAAGTTATCGGAAATATAATCCATATCATAACCGGCATCGTTAATGCGGTGCACCGCTTCTATAAAGCCCGGAGCACGCCGTGCCATTTTATGAATATCAAACATCAGCAGACGTCCGTCCTGCTCCTGCCACATATCATATACCGGCAAATACACAAGGAAGTCATTATCCGGCTGTCCCATCTGCAAAAAACTCTGGCAACGGGATATATATTGAAAGAAAGCAGGCGCATCACGCCAGATGCTGTTCGTCGGACTCATATCCACCGTAGCATAAAACTTCCAGCCGGGCCAGGCAGCCTCAGCAGGAGAATAAGTCGTACCATGGAAAAAAGTATGGTTGACGCCGGAAACGAACATGAGGTCGATATCCGGCTTACACTGTGACAGAGAAGTGCGGAAATGTTCCGTCAGCCAAGTAAAAGTTTCCGAAGAGGTATAAGGTTTACCGGCAATATGAGCGCCCGAAGATGCGTATTTCAACATGGAGAGGTCGGAATCATTGGGACGCGTCAGCGAATCCTTACGCAATCCCTGTATACCGAAATCAGACAAACCGAAACCTTCGCACTCCGGAATATCCACCGTGGCATAAAGGTCTATCAGATTTCCCGGCGAGCCATGAGCCTGATTTCTGGTTTTAGCTCCGTGCCGATGCGCCCACTCCGTCCACTGACGAGTGAAATTCTCCTGCAACAGTTCACCGAGAGTTTCACGATAATCGGAGATGATGCGCCGGGTCTTGTCCGAACGCTCCCCTGCCGCCAGAAACTCCGGCAGGTGTTCTTCCAGTTTATAACCGCGACGCGCCAGAAACTCATCAAAAAGTCCTTCCGACCAGTCCGCTCCGTAAACCTCATAGGAGTCGTTAAAGAAATTATGGGGATAAGCAGTAGCACCTCCTACCGTATCCTTGAACTTTCCGTCAAAAGCGCGTTCAAAGCGTCCGAGATAGTTTTTCACGGCACGGGCCGAGAAATGATTCATCACATACCCCTCACCGCCGGGTGCCGCACGCTTCACCTTCTGCAAAGTCTTGCCGCAAAAGGCGGCAATCAAACGCCAGCTCCCTTTCGGAGCTTTCCAGCATAACATTCCGTCTTTTACCTTATCCGTCAAATCCAGACACTTCCCCGTATCGGAAAAGGCCATCAGGCGCTCCAGTTTGGCATAAGGCTTTTGTTTTTTATCGGCAACCTCTATTCTCTGATCAAGCGTATTCCCGCCTTCTAACCGATATTCCGTAACAAACAGTTTGCAGGCGGCATCCTCTATCCCCACTTCAGGGCCTCCGAAAGGCCAGCCGGTACCGGTGTTCATATCAATCTGCATGCCCAGACGGGACGCTTCACTTTCCGTATATTGCAGCATCTGCATCCATCGGGGAGAGAGAAACGGAATATCCTTCGCATCATTTCCCTGTACGCCATAAATCGGAGTAATCTCCATCGTACCCATTCCCGCCGCAGCATATGCTTCCAGATTACGGGTCAGGTTTTCCTTATCCACCGCACTTCCCATCCACCACCAGCGTGCAGCCGATTTGGCATCCAAACCAATCTCCGGCCACGAAACATCTTGTGCAGACAAAAAACCTGCACAAAATGCAAACATGGCAATACAAAACAATCGATTCATACCTATTTTATTTTCTCCAGTTCCAGACATCCCATAATGAACGGTCCCGTTGCTTTGGCGTCATTATCCCTCATCTTTTCACCTATATAATATTCAAAACTTCCGTCGCGATACGGATGACCGCCCAAACCGCCAACCTGGCAACAACGGGTCAGAGTCAGCGTTCCGTCCTGTTTCTCCACCAGCAATTTATCTTTCAAGCCCCGCAGAGCCTTTTCCGCTACAGCGCGGTATCTGGCATCGATATATCCTTTATTCACTGCTTTTGCATAAGCATACATACATTGGGTGGTCACGGATGCCTCAGGGAAATTACCCTTGCGTTTAGGCTGGTCGATAACCTGATACCAAAGTCCCGCCTTATCCTGATATTTCGGCAATGTCTCCGCCAATCCGCGGATATAGCCAATCATGTCGGCACGTCCCGGATGATTTTCGGGTATATAGTCCAAAGCATCCACCAGCGCCATAAACCACCAGCCTATACTGCGCCCCCAAAAGTTGGGAGAATGTCCGGTTTCCGGATTCGCCCAACGCTGGCTCTTGCTTTCGTCCCACGCATGATGATACAGTCCTGTCTTGGCATCATAGGTATGTTTATGGCAGAGACGGAACTGTTTCACCGCCTCGTCAATCCATTCCGGTTTATTGAATTCCGCACCATACTGCGCCATAAACGGAGAAGCCATATACAGTCCGTCCAGCCACATCTGATGCTGATAAATCAGTTTATGCCAGAATCCACCTTCCAAAGTACGGGGCTGGTTCTTCAACTGTTTGATAAGGATATCCATTGCCGCTTTATATCGTTGGTCGCCGGTTTCACGGTAAAGGTCAAACAGCACCTTTCCGGAGTTAATGAAATCCAGGTTATAAGTGGACTTATCATACAGATGGATTTCCCCCTTTTCATTAATCAGAGAGTCGGCCCATTGCTTCACATAATCATAGTAACGACGTTCGCCCGTTGCCTTCCACATCTGCAACATGGCGCAGCAACCCACTCCCTGGGCATAACCGAAGAACAGGCGCTTGCCGTGATCCAACCGGTAAGCCTGCGGAAAACGCATCATCTCGGAGTCGGCAAACCAACGTGCATACGAGCCTTGTTCCCATGTATCCGTACGGAAAGGCACTGCGGGCAAACCCGACTTATTATAAAGATTTACACGGAAGAAGTTACAAAAGCCGTAACGTACGGCAACCGGCTCCGCCACCTGCGGAGCGAAAACTTCCAGCCGGCTGCCTTTTATCACAGCCACCGCCGGATAGAAACGCCGGTCGGCTCCCGCAACCAGAAAGCCCTTGACCGGAGCATTCTCAGGTGTCATCAAACCGTCTTCGGCATATTCAAAACTCAATACAGCCTTATTGCCGCTGACTTTCATCGTTTTGAAGAGCGGGCCGGAGTATGCCACATCCTTCCCATATTGTTTGGCAAGCGCCCACAAAGCCATGCGTTCACCCGCCACGCGCTTATTACGCGGATGAATATCCGTAGAATCCGCCGCATCCGTAACAACCGCCATGCCCACATTCTTCAGCCCGCCTTGCCATGTTTTGAGCTGTGCTTCACGAATACCGGCCGGCTGTCCTTTATGCGGAGCAATCTGCATGAAATAGAACGGCATGTCGGGTTGCTTCCATTCTTTCCGCCAGCTGTTAATCATATTGGTGAATACCTGCTGATATTTTTCATGACGAATGGCATTCGATTCTCCCTGATACCAGATATTTCCTTTCACCGTATATCCCAGAATAGGATGAATCATACCGTTCCAAAGCGTAGCGGGGACCTTGCAATATCCCTTCTCCTGCTTCACATTTTTCAAAGCAAAATCTTCAAGTACATCTGCATAGAGCGGATTGTTCTTCATAACACTCATCTTCGTCCACGATTCCGCATGCGTGCCTCCCCATGTAGACTGTATCATACCTACCGGCACATTCAATTCCTTATGCAACCGGCGTCCGAAAACGAATCCCACAGCCGAGAAGTCATACAGGTTTTTCGGCGTGCACACCAGCCACCGGCCTTGACAGTCATCCATTTCACCGTCGGGAGCCAACTGATGTTCCACCCGGAACAGACGAAGTTCCGGATAATCCGCATCCTTCATCTCCTCGGCTTCCGTTATCATACCGGTCATCCATTTTTTATCGGGATGCTTGCAAACCGGATATTCCATATTGGATTGTCCGGTACAGAGCCATACTTCACCTACCAATACATTATTAATAGTAATCGTATTCTCACCGCTCACCGTAACAGACAGCCCTTTTGCAGCCGCAGGCGTTTTCAGCTTCACAGTCCATTTGCCGTCAGCCGCAGCCTTGGTTGTCACGGTTTTATCCGTCCATGACGCTTTTACCGAAACCCGTTCACCGGGCATTGCCTTTCCCCACAGATTGACTTGCGCGTTTTGCTGCAATACCATATTGTCGGAAAAGATAGCCGGAAGTACCACTTTGGCAGAAACGGAACCTGCCAATACTAAAAGAAAGGAAATTAATCCAAGTAGTTTTTTCATGTGCCTTTGATAGTTTTAATAGAATTAAGAAATGAACTTTATTCTGTATTGCAAAAATAAGAGCTTCACGGCAAACGGACTCTGAGCCTTTTGGCAGTTCTCTTATTGTTTTTGTCGTTTATCACCTACTCCACCTCGCCCAAGACACGGTTATACTTGCCGTTTCTCTTGCGGCAGCCAGGGACAAACCGCACGCAGACAGCCTGCACTTACCCCACACTGAGTTTTTCAGGCTACCTGTCTGAAGTTGTCGCAAAGATATAATTAAAAGATTTCCGATAAAAGGCTTTTAATTATATTCCAAACCTGCATACATATACCGTCTTTTTTACGTTTTTTGCATATTAAAGAATAAAAAAATCCCATTTCTGTATATTCTTTCCAAAATATTCCCTACTTTTGCACCAACCTAAGAATAATTATACAGAAACATGAAAAAGAAAGCCAATCGGTTAGATGCCATCAAGATGATTATCTCAAGCAAAGACATCAGTTCTCAGGAAGAGCTGTTGCAGGCTTTGGGCAAAGAGGGCTTTGAGCTGACACAAGCCACCTTGTCACGCGACTTGAAGCAGTTGAAAGTAGCCAAAGCGGCCAACATGAACGGGAAATATGTATATGTTCTTCCCAACAACATCATGTACAAGCGCAGCAACGACCAGAGCGCAAGCGAAATGCTGATGACCAGCGGCTTCATTTCCCTCCATTTCTCCAAGAACATTGCCGTCATCCGCACCCGGCCCGGCTATGCCAGCAGCATGGCTTATGACATCGACAACCGCGAATGTCCCGCCGTACTGGGCACCATTGCCGGCGACGATACGATCATGATGGTTCTGCACGAGGCTGCATCCCACGAAGAGGTGCGTATGTTTCTGTCACAAATCATTCCTAACATAAAGTAAACCTGTACAACTATATTACAACGAATATATAACGAAATAAAAGAAATGGATTCGAAACAGATTGATGTGATGGTGGCCGACGCCTCACATGAAGTTTACGTGGATAAGATTTTGGATACCATCCGAGAAGCTGCCAAGGTGCGCGGAACGGGCATCGCAGAACGCACACACGAATATGTGGCGACTAAAATGAAAGAAGGAAAAGCTATCATAGCTTTATGTGGAGACGAATTTGCAGGTTTCACCTACATAGAAAGCTGGGGAAACAAGCAGTATGTGGCAACATCGGGCCTCATCGTACATCCCGATTACCGCGGCTTGGGACTGGCCAAACGTATCAAGACGGCTTCTTTCCGCCTGGCACGCCTGCGGTGGCCCAAAGCCAAGATATTCAGTCTGACCAGCGGAGCGGCCGTTATGAAAATGAATACCGAACTGGGCTACGTACCGGTTACTTTCAATGAACTGACAGACGACGAGGCTTTCTGGAAAGGCTGCGAGGGCTGTATCAACCATGACATACTGGTAGCCAAAAACCGGAAGTTCTGCATTTGCACGGCAATGCTTTACGACCCGAAGTTACACGAGGAAGATAAAATATAATTAATTATAGATTTTGAATTATGAATGGGAACACACGGACTCGTTATAACCAGCCTGATTCCTAATTTATAATTCAACATTCAAAATTCATAAGTATTATGGAAAAGAAGAAAAAAGTAGTAGTTGCATTCAGCGGTGGTCTGGACACCTCATTCACAGTTATGTATCTGGCCAAAGAGAAAGGATACGAGGTATATGCGGCTTGTGCCAATACCGGCGGTTTCAGCCCCGAACAGCTGAAGACAAACGAAGAGAACGCCTACAAACTGGGTGCTGTAAAATATATTACTTTGGACGTAACGCAGGAATATTACGAAAAGAGCTTGAAATACATGGTATTCGGCAACGTATTGCGTAACGGTACTTATCCTATTTCCGTAAGCTCCGAACGTATATTCCAGGCGCTGGCCATTGCACGCTACGCCAACGAAATCGGCGCAGATGCCATTGCACATGGTTCGACCGGTGCGGGTAACGACCAGATTCGTTTCGACATGACTTTCCTTGTCATGGCTCCGGGCGTGGAAATCATCACGCTGACACGCGACATGGCTTTGAGTCGTCAGGAAGAGATAGATTATCTGAACAAGCACGGCTTTGCAGCCGACTTCGCCAAACTGAAATATTCCTATAACGTAGGTCTGTGGGGTACTTCCATTTGTGGCGGTGAGATTCTGGATTCCGCACAGGGACTTCCCGAAAGCGCCTATCTGAAACATTGCACCAAAGAAGGCAGCGAACAGTTGCGCCTGACCTTTGAGAAGGGTGAGCTTAAAGCGGTCAACGATGAAAAATTCGACGACCCCATCAAGGCCATCCAGAAAGTAGAGGAAATCGGTGCGGCTTACGGCATCGGCCGTGATATGCACGTAGGCGATACGATTATCGGTATCAAGGGCCGCGTAGGTTTCGAGGCAGCCGCTCCCATGCTGATTATCAGCGCACACAAGTTCCTTGAGAAATACACATTAAGCAAATGGCAGCAATACTGGAAAGACCAGGTAGCCAACTGGTACGGTATGTTCCTGCACGAAAGCCAGTATCTGGAACCGGTAATGCGCGACATCGAAGCCATGCTGGAGTCCTCGCAACGCAATGTAAACGGCACTGCGATTCTCGAACTTCATCCGCTCTGTTTCTCTACCGTAGGCGTGGAAAGCGACGACGACCTTGTAAAGAACAAATTCGGCGAATACGGTGAAATGCAGAAAGGCTGGACTGCGGAAGACGCCAAAGGTTTCATCAAGGTGACTTCTACCGCACTGCGTGCCTATTACTCAAACCACAAAGACGAAGAAATCTAAATGATGAACCGGAAGCAAAAATTAACGCGCCCCCGAAACGGAAGAATGCTTTCCGGCGTATGTGCAGGACTGGCAAACTTTTTCGGACTCGACGTGTCACTGGTACGCATCATCTACGTTTTTGCTACGATCTTCACTGCGTTTGCAGGTACGCTTATATATATCATACTATTAGTTATAATACCAGAAGAACCCAATAGATATTATCAACATGATTAAAGTAGGAATCATCGGCGGAGCCGGATACACGGCAGGCGAACTGATACGCCTGTTACTGAACCATCCCGAAGCGGAAATCGTATTCGTAAACAGTTCGAGCAATGCCGGCAACAAAATAACCGACGTACACGAAGGGTTGTACGGAGAGACGGATTTAACGTTTACCGACGAGCTTCCGTTGGACGAAATCGATGTGCTTTTCTTCTGCACGGCGCATGGCGACACCAGAAAATTCATGGAAAGCCACAACGTACCGGAAGACCTGAAGATAATCGACCTCTCCATGGACTATCGCATCAAAAGCGACGACCATGACTTCATCTACGGCCTTCCCGAACTGAACCGCCGTGCCACCTGCACGGCAAAGCATGTTGCCAACCCCGGCTGCTTCGCCACCTGCATCCAGTTGGGCCTGCTTCCGCTTGCCAAGCATCTGATGCTGAACGGCGATATTATGGTGAATGCCATCACCGGCAGCACAGGTGCGGGCGTCAAGCCGGGAGCTACGAGCCACTTCAGCTGGCGCAACAACAACCTGAGTGTGTACAAGGCTTTCGAGCACCAGCACGTACCCGAAATCAAGCAATCGCTCAAACAGCTCCAGAACAGTTTCGATTCGGACATTGATTTCATCCCTTATCGCGGTGATTTTCCCCGCGGCATCTTTACCACTATCGTGATAAAGACCAAAGTAGCGTTGGAAGAGATTGTCCGCATGTATGAAGAGTATTATGCCAAAGACTCCTTCACGCATATCGTCGGCAAGAACATCGATTTGAAGCAGGTTATCAACACCAACAAATGCCTTATCCATTTGGAAAAGCATGGCGACAAGCTCCTTATCATCTCCTGCATAGACAACCTGCTGAAAGGAGCCAGCGGACAGGCCGTACATAACATGAACCTGATGTTCAATCTGGAAGAGACTGTCGGTTTGAGACTGAAACCCAGTGCTTTCTAAAGTATCTTTAATTTGTAATCAGTTACTGAAAGAATGAAACTATTCGATGTATATCCCCTTTTTGACATCAATATTGTCAAAGGAAAAGGCTGCCATGTATGGGACGATAAAGGTACGGAGTACCTCGACCTTTATGGCGGTCATGCGGTAATCTCTATCGGACATGCACATCCGCACTATGTAGAGATGCTCGGCAAGCAAGTAGCCACGCTTGGATTCTATTCCAACTCCGTTATCAACGAACTGCAACAGCAACTGGCAGAACGGTTGGGAAAGGTCTGCGGATACGATGATTATTCCCTTTTCCTTATTAACAGCGGAGCCGAAGCCAACGAAAACGCGTTGAAGCTCGCTTCGTTCCATAACGGACGGACTCGCGTGGTATCCTTCTCGAAAGCTTTCCACGGACGTACTTCATTGGCGGTAGAGGCAACCGACAATCCCAAAATCATTGCTCCCATCAACAACTGCGGACACGTTACCTATCTCCCGCTGAATGATACAGAGGCGATGAAAGCCGAACTGGCGAAAGGCGATGTATGCGCTGTAATCATCGAAGGCATTCAGGGAGTGGGCGGCATACAGTTGCCCACCGACGAGTTTATGCAAGCCTTGCGCAAGGCCTGTACAGAGCACAATACGGTACTGATTCTGGACGAAATCCAAAGCGGTTACGGACGTAGCGGCAAGTTCTTCGCCCATCAGTACAACGGTATCAAGGCCGACATCATCACTGTAGCCAAAGGCATAGGCAACGGATTCCCGATGGCGGGCGTACTTATCAGTCCGATGTTTACTCCCGTTTACGGTCAGCTCGGAACCACTTTTGGCGGAAATCATCTGGCTTGCAGCGCTGCGCTTGCCGTACTGGATGTCATAGAGCAGGAAGCTCTTGTAGAGAATGCCGCCCAAGTAGGCGCATACCTGATGGAAGAACTGAAGAAATTCCCGCAAATCAAGGAAGTGCGCGGACGCGGACTGATGATTGGCCTCGAATTTGAAGAGCCTGTCAAAGAACTGCGTTTGAGGTTACTGAAAGAACAGCATGTCTTTACCGGTGTCAGCGGCACGAACGTACTCCGCCTGTTGCCGCCCCTGTGTCTCGGCATGGACGAAGCGAACCTATTCCTGGAACGTTTTAAGAAAGTACTTTGACAATTTACGGATAATCAGCCGGCAAAAGATACGACCGAAAGAAGAATACCTTCCTGTTTCGGTCGTTTTTTCATTAAAATCTTTACCTTTGCCCGAAGACAACTTTTTAAATGACAAGATGATATGAAAACAGCAATTATCGGTGCAGGAAATATGGGCGGCTCCATCGCCCGCGGTCTGGCAAAAGGAACCATCATCCCCGCCAGCGACATCATTGTTTCTAATCCCACGCAAAGCAAACTGGATGCGTTAAAGGCTGAGTTCCCCGCTTTGCAAACCACACGCGACAATCAGGAAGCCGTTACCGGCGCCGAACTTATCATACTCGCCGTCAAACCGTGGCTGATAAAACCGGTGGTAAGCGAACTCAAGCTGAAAAGCAAGCAGATACTTATCTCCGTAGCTGCCGGCATCCCTTTCGAAGAACTGGCACACTACGTGGCAGACAAGGAGATGACCATGTTCCGCCTCATCCCCAACACCGCCATCAGCGAGATGGAAAGCATGACGCTCATTGCAAGCCGTAACGCCAGCAAGGAACAGGAACAGCTTTTGCTCGACATCTTCAACCAGATGGGACTTGCCATGCTGATTCCCGAAGATAAGATAGCGGCAACCACCGCCATGACTTCCTGCGGCATCGCTTATGTACTGAAGTATATCCAGGCAGCCATGCAGGCCGGAATAGAACTGGGCGTTTACCCCAAGGACGGTATGCGCATGATAGCCCAGTCGGTAAAAGGCGCCGCCGAACTGATTCTGAACAACGACACGCATCCCGCCATAGAGATTGACAAGGTATGCACTCCCGGCGGAATTACAATCAAGGGTATCAACGAGCTGGAACATCAGGGATTCTCTTCCGCCATTATCAATGCCATAAAAGCAAGTAAATAACCGTACTAATCCACTTAATAAAAACCACATGGACGAACAGATTAAACAAATAGCCGAACGCCTGCGCGGACTGCGCGACGTATTGGAATTGAATGCCGAAGACATCGCCCGCGATTGCGACATCCCGGCAGAAGAGTACCGTCTTGCCGAAACGGGAGAATTCGACATCTCCGTAAGCATGCTGCAAAAGATAGCCCGCCGTTACGGCATCGCACTGGATGCCCTGATGTTCGGCGAAGAGCCGAAGATGAGCAGCTACTTCCTTACCCGTGCCGGCAAGGGAACCAGCATCGAGCGCACAAAAGCCTATAAATACCAGTCACTGGCTGCCGGCTTCATGAACCGCAACGCCGACCCGTTCATCGTCACCGTCGAACCCAAGCCGGATAACGAGCCGATACACTACAACAGTCACTCCGGACAGGAATTCAACCTTGTACTGGAAGGCCGCATGATGCTGAGCATCGACGGCAAAGACTTGATTTTAAACGAAGGAGACAGTTTGTATTTCAACTCCAAACTGCCTCACGGCATGAAAGCGCTGGACGGAAAGAAAGTACGTTTCCTTGCCGTAATCATGTAACAACACATAGAAGAACGGAGAATGAAGAAATTCCAAAAGTTATGGTAGAAAGATTTTTATCGCAAACGTCCTTTACATCTCAAGAGGACTTCATCAAGAATTTAAAGATTAACGTACCGGAGAATTTCAATTTCGGTTATGACGTAGTGGATGCCTGGGCGGCCGAACATCCCAACAAGCCCGCACTGCTCTGGACCAATGACAAGGGCGAGCACATCCAGTTCTCATTTGCCGACATGAAACGCTATACGGACATGACGGCTTCCTATTTCCAGAGCCTCGGCATCGGCCACGGCGATATGGTAATGCTCATTCTGAAACGCCGCTATGAGTTCTGGTTCAGCATCATCGCGCTGCATAAGCTGGGAGCCGTCGTTATCCCCGCCACACACCTGCTTACCAAGAAAGATATTGTATACCGCTGCAATGCCGCAGACATCAAGATGATTGTCTGTGCCGGCGAAAGCGTCATTACCGACCACATCACGGCTGCCATGCCCGACTCTCCGAGTGTGAAGAAGCTGGTCAGCGTAGGCCCGGAGATAGCCGAAGGTTTTGAGGACTTCCACAAAGGCATTGCCGATGCCGCCCCTTTCGCACGGCCGGAGCATGCCAACAGCAACGACGATATTTCTTTGATGTACTTCACCAGCGGCACTACCGGCGAACCCAAAATGGTGGCGCACGACTTCACGTATCCGTTGGGGCACATCGTTACCGGAAGTTTCTGGCACAACCTGCACGAAAACAGCCTGCACCTCACCATTGCCGATACGGGCTGGGGTAAAGCCGTATGGGGCAAGCTGTACGGACAATGGATAGCCGGAGCCAACATCTTTGTATACGACCACGAGAAATTCACTCCTGCCGATATTCTGACAAAGATACAGGACTATCACGTCACCTCGCTTTGTGCACCGCCTACCATCTTCCGGTTCCTGATTCACGAAGACCTGACGAAGTACGACCTCTCTTCATTGCAGTATTGCACCATTGCCGGAGAAGCGTTGAACCCCGCCGTATTCGATACATTCAAGAAACTGACAGGCATCAGCCTCATGGAAGGTTTCGGACAGACCGAAACCACCCTTACCGTAGCCACCATGCCGTGGATGCAGCCCAAACCGGGCAGCATGGGATTGCCCAATCCCCAATATGACGTAGACCTGATAGACCATGACGGCCGTTCGGTAGAGGCCGGTGAACAAGGACAGATTGTAATCCGTACCGACAAAGGCAAGCCGCTCGGCCTGTTCAAGGAATACTACCGCGATGCCAACCGCACCCGCGAAGCATGGCACGACAACATCTATTACACCGGCGACGTTGCCTGGAAGGACGAGGACGGCTACCTCTGGTTTGTAGGCCGCGCCGACGACGTTATCAAGAGCAGCGGTTACCGCATCGGCCCGTTCGAAGTGGAAAGCGCCCTGATGACGCATCCCGCTGTTATAGAATGTGCCATCACCGGAGTTCCCGATGAAATACGGGGACAAGTGGTGAAAGCCACCATCGTACTGTCCAAAGACTATAAGAACCGCGCCGGCGAGGAACTGGTCAAGGAGTTGCAGAACCACGTAAAGAAAGTGACCGCTCCTTACAAATACCCCCGTGTCATAGAGTTCGTTGACGAACTTCCCAAGACCATCAGCGGTAAGATACGCCGTGTGGAAATCCGGAAGAACGACGAGAAATAACCGCTTCGGAATAAGCAGAAGCATAGATGGCTTGTAAAAGAGACAGCGGTTGTATCAAAATGATGACTGACGTATTATCTGTCATTCTATAATTGATACAACCGCTGTCCTGTTCTTTGGAATAAAGACTACCGCTTCCGTACTATATCCTGCAAACTCTTCTCTGCCGGCAACCACACATTCTCGGCCAATGCCGCCATACGAGGAAAGAGCGAGAACTCCGTTTCCATGTAACAGGAATATACCCTGTCCATAAGCACCCCGGATAAGTTCAGTCTGTCGAATAGTCAACGAATAAGGAAGCCACCGGAAATTTCACCGTTATTCCGATTGACCAGCATATTTCTTGAATAACATAGATGATGAATTATTAACCTTGCAAATATAAGATTTTCATGCAAATAAAAGGATAAAAGGATTATATTTGCACAAGATTCAGAGAACGCCACGACATCATGAATAGTAAAATGCGAACCGGAAGAGCTATGCTTCTCTTAATGATTATACTGTTCCTGTCCGATAATATATGCGCACAAGATGCTTATATCCACCGTCTCGGCATTGAAGGCCGGGCGGGATATATTTTCCCCACCAGCTCCTTTCTGCGGGGTGAAAACGATATGCGCAAAATAATGAGGTCTGCTTGCTCCGCCCACTTGAAGTACTCATTCCGGCTGCCACCGGGTACTGCCGCCGACCGGGTATACGGAAGTTCCTATCAGGGAATAGGATTGGGCTATTTCGATTTCGGCAACCGCAGGGAAATGGGAACTCCCGTTGCCCTCTACGCCTTCCAAGGCGCCCGCATCGCCGGAATCACTCCCCGCTTGTCGCTTAACTACGAATGGGGGTTCGGCGCATCTTTCGGCTGGAAGCCGTATGACTATCTCAGCAATCCCAACAATACTGTAATGGGAAGCAAAGTAAACGCCTATCTCAGCGCAGGCATTCACCTGAGCTGGATACTTTCCCCGCGGTTCGACCTCAATATCGGCGCAACGGCAGTACATTTCTCCAACGGCAATACCCGGTACCCCAACACCGGACTGAACACGATAGATTTTAAAATCGGAGTGGCATATAATTTCAACCGGGACATCGACAAAACCTTGCAACCGTTGCAGCAAATTCCGGTTCCGGCATTCCCCCGGCATGTCAGCTATGACCTTATGCTGTTCGGTTCGTGGAGACGGAAAGCAGTTGACGTTCCCGGCGGACAAGTCCCCGCTCCCGGCAAATACGGCGTAGCCGGGTTCTGTTTTGCTCCGATGTATAACTTCGGATATAAATTCCGTGCAGGAGTATCCCTGGACGGTGTCTATGATGCCAGCGCCAACATTTATACAAAGGATTACGCTACCCAGCTCGACGATGCCAGCGAGGAAGAGGCATTCGGCACTCCCCCGCTTTGCAAACAACTCTCTCTGGGTGTATCGGCACGCGGAGAATGGGTAATGCCCTACTTTACCGTGGGCATAGGTTTCGGAGCCAATATCCTGCATGGCGGGGGCGACTTGCAATCATTCTACCAAATCCTGGCACTCAAAATAGATATGACCCGCGACACATTCCTGCATGTCGGCTACAACCTGAAGGATTTCCACGAACCCAACTATCTGATGCTGGGTATAGGGTATCGGTTTAATAACAGGCGTCCCCGGCTTCACATAGGTTTCCCACTTTAGGAAAGGTGGTAGGGATGCAGCCCGGAGAATGGCTGGATGTAGCAGGTTATGAACTGATATTGAAATAAAGAAAACTGTTTTTTGGTCGTCACTCGTCACCTATTGCCCGTATCCCTTTACCAGAGGGCGATACAGAGGTGATGAGAAGTGTGACGACCAGTGACGAGAAACTATCGGTCATCACTAAAATATCCGCTTTTCTGCATTTGTCATACCATAACTCGCTAATAGTCTGACAACTTATCCATTTCATCGCATTTTGCTGTATTCAGCTATATTTTGCCCATACCAAAGGATAAATATACCCAGCCCCTTACTTTTTACCCCCAAGTTCACTGGGAAAATACACCCGCACACTCGTTATTTTTCTAACATTACACCTTATATTATATCATCATAGCCTTGATAAATTCCGTTTCCCAACTGTGAACCGTACGGTTTCCATCTGCAGGCTGTACGGCCCGCAATTGGCAACCGTAAAGCCCGCAATTGCAAAACGATTTTTTTGCTGATATACAGCTGCATTTACAATGCTCCTTTTCCTTGAAAAACATCAGGAACTGTGGCTTTTTCATAAGGGAGACTACCCGAAATAGCCGAAGTATATACTTATCAAGTATAACAAATAAACAAAAGAAAGACATCTCCGCATCATAATAGATACGAGCTATTTTCAAAAATAGCTGAGTGTATTGCAACCAAGGTTATATATTTCTCTAACTATCTTCAATATACATTGTTATTGCAATTCCGACAAATACAAATTATACAGTTGAGCAGAATACTCTAAACAGCTACGTCGGCACATTGTGTGCTACAAAGGTGTCGAACCCGTCAATATATAATCGCTCTATTTCTTTCCACACTTCCGAGTTTCAATAATTTTTCCATTACATACTGCACATATACCTACTTCATAGATAGAGGATCGTTTACCAATCGCTGTCTCAAAGTCTATTGATCTAATTATGAAAAAATATGACATATATTGTGTTTTTTATTTTCGACCTATTTTTCAACGAATTTGGTCATTACAATAGCTCTTTCTACCACATTTTTTACAAAATTTTCCACGCCAGACTTCATCAAATTGGTTCATTGCCGCATCGACAAGTGATGGTTCATTTGTCAAAACACCTGCCTCAAAGTTCCTTTTTTGCCCGCTCTTCATACCTATACCAGCACCAGTAAGATTGGCAGAACCGATATATACTGTTTCCATGTCGAATATCATCAGTTTGAAATGAACGCGTGGACAAAGTGTCATTTCCATTGAAAACCAAAGTGCAGGAAATTTCTCATGTTCTTCCCTAAATACGGGACCTGGTTCTTTGGCATGAATAAGGCGGATAGCAACATTTCTCTTAACGAGTTTATCAAATACCGCTAACAGAGGGACTGCCATCGTGCCCGATTTGACATATACATCCTTTATATCAGCTGTTCCTATCCATAGAATATTTTTCACTGAAGCCACACGTGCCAACACATCGTCATAATGCTGTCTGTTGGCTATATATTTGATGAATGGAGTCTGCATATCAATAAATATCTATGTAGTTTATGATGTCCGGTTTTCTCTTTAGAAGGTTGACAGCACCATTCATGATATTGATACGGCGATAATCATGATGTTCCCATATCGGGGTATGGGTTGCAAACTGAGTGAGAGAATTGTATATATTCCAAATGGTTCCTTCACCTTTCATCAAGTGTTCTTTATGACAGTCATAATATCCTGCATCTTCGTAAGCAGAACGAACTTCCTCATACGGTATCAATATTTCCGCTTGCTCTTTTTCAACTCCTTGAGCAATCAGGAGCTTTTGTGCCCTATTCATTTCCGATAAAGATATTCTTGATATGGATGCTATTGCAAACAGTTTGCCAAATTGCTCAACGCCTTGTACAAAGAACTGTTTGCTCTTCACTTGTGCAACCATTTTGTGAATTTCATTAGAAGATAGCTTATATATGGTAGCGTTTTTGTGTTCTTCACGGACTATCTGACCGTTGGCACACACCAGTCGTTCGCAATAATGTCCCAATTCGATACGCGATGGACTCCAAGCAAGATAAAAGCCATCCATCATAAAATCTTCTCCTGGTCCAAACAGATGTGTATGCCCTTGTGGATTGATATATGTAATGGTAATGTGCGGGATTCCTGAATTGTTGAACTTAATGTCCGATACTGTATATTCTGTCCTTTCTACCATCATTTCTGCGAAATCAAAAAATAAGGTCGGTGAAATGTACTCATCCATAATGGGGACTATTTCTGTGAGTTGTCGGCTTTGAGGTGAAGCAATCACTACCACAGATTTAGGCTTTTGCATATTTGAAGCCACGTTGATGTAGTTGCGGTAATTTGTCAGCCCGGTTTCGCCCGATGCTTCTTTTACCATCTTTCTTTGTCGGTTGTCAATGCCGATGATACGGTCGTATGCATCTGTAAAGGCACTGCTGGCAGGAACTTCTGTTCCTTCGATAGAATATACATTCTCTCCCACATGCACAAGGTCGCTCAGAGACATAGTCTTCTGCGGATATAATCCTTGCATAAATTGTTGTTTTTTGAGTTGGAAATCTGAATAAATCATATCAATCAGGGGTAAAAAGTTTATCAAACTGGTCGGCAAAGTCGCGTATCTGTCCTGCCACTTCGCTCTGCATATGCTTTATATGTTGGTCTTGGAGGAAACGTTGTTCATCAAACGAAACATCGCCCATGCTAGTTAGATTATAAAAAAGTTTTACTCCGACATCACCACGACGGTGTTTTGAAAAAGTTATGAAACGGTCTGAATAAATATTCTTCGGATTCTCTAAACGGAGTTCCATCATAGCTGTAATAGAATGCTTCAATCTGTTTGACCCAACAAAATTACCGGACTTTGTCACCTGTTGGATGGTTAGGAAAGTACAATTAAGATGACGAACGTTTTGACCCTTATTTTGCTTCTTGATAAGTTGTAAAAGCCAACTTTCAGCATCTTTCATTCGGATATTTTCCTCATCTTTGATTATACCTTGCAATTCGTAAAATGAATCAATGGCCACTATATCCCATCCTTGTTCAATAACTTCTTTAACCAGATCCCAATTGTGAACTTCATTGTCGAAATCAGATTCCACAAAGAGGATGGGCAAGGTCTGGAATTTCGGGTATCTCTCCACATATACAGTGAGGTCTATCTCGTTCATTTCGGCACTCACAAAAAGTATCCTGGCTTTCGGATAGCGATTCTGCATATTGGCCAACATATCAAGAATGATGGTGGTCTTACCCACACCTGGGTCGCCGATAATCATATAATTTACACCACGAGGCAGACCTTGATGCGAACTCAAAAGTTCGTCCAAGACTGTACCGCAACGGAAGGTTTCAAAGAGTTTTGGATCGAAACTCAAATCGCACATTCTGATTACATGATTCATAACTTTTACATTATCTGAATACCAGTGGTTAAAGTTAGAGGACGTTTTTCCTTTCCTCAAATTTTCACGTTCTATTTATAGTGGTACGAGATTTCTCTACACTTTAAGATAATAGAAAAGTCTCTTGTTGGCTGTTCCGAAAATTTCTTTATCTGAGTCCATCAAGTCGCTAACAGCTCCAGTGCCCAATGAAGCATTGTAGCGAATTATCCATGTATGGTCTTGATTGGTTGAATACTCAATTTTCTTATTGTTTTTTGGGAAAATACGAAGCATCTCTTTCCCACGATTAATCATAATTAGCATAATGTTGAGATTTAAATATTGTTTGTCATTATTGACACAGCAAAAGTACCATGAGGGTTATGCCATATCTTAGCAGAAGTAGCAAAAAATATAGTTCGTCTCTATTTTCTGTGCTATCTACTTCGTTTAGATTTATTTTTCTGTTCTCCCCACGATTATTTTGAAAATAATTCACAGGAGTCAGTACCCTACATTAGGTTGTACAGATTAAACCAGGTATTTTCCATATCAACCATTTTTCTTTTTACAATAGGATAAAACACTTTTTGACTTATTGTCTGTACACGGCATACATCGGATTTGGCATACATATTCTTGCTGCCACCTTGACAGGAACAAAGTAGCAGCACTTCGCCCATGGGTCGAACGCGTCCTCGTACACATTCTGTAGTTTGCAGACCTGCTTTGTATTGAGATATATTTCTTCCGTTTCACGTAGCATCGCGTCTCTCTGTTCTTCCTGCTGTACCATGATGTACGCTGCACAATTCTCAGGAAGGACTGACGATACAAAGGTATAACCAGATTAAAAGTCATTGACATATAATACTCTGTCGTAGAATTTACGTAAAGTCTGTATTTTATTCTTTGCTAACATAGCTTAATTTACATCCTCGAATATTATCATCTTACAGGTTTGACACCATCCTAAAGATTCTTCATACATATCACCCACACTATATTTTACAATTCTCTCATTTCCAAACATGCTCATGCATGTCTGATTGCATTTTCCCGCTTAAACTTATTAATGAAATCTTCCGCCCCATAACCTCCCGCAATCACCTCGTGACATTTAAACTTTCCGGACATCCGGACAATATAATAATCTTCATATTGTCCGCATTCAGACAGCGTTCTTAATTGTCCGGAAAAGTCCATTGCGTACCTGCTAAATGATTCAAACAAACGAAAATACATGTCTGCATCACCCAGAACAGAAGCTGCTGCTTCATTATCTTCAGGGAGATTGTAATAATCTTTATGTATCAAAACCAACACCTCACAATCACCTTGGAAACAAGAAGCCTCCAGTCCGCTGGCAGTTTCTTTCATGACAATTATAATATCGGGACTCTGATATCCCTTTTCTAACTTTATTTTCAAGTCGTTCAAGTAATCTTTCCTCTCCCGATCCTTTTTCTTATAATAATAAGGGTCATAGTGTAATGCCTTTTCACCCCTACCATGCAAGCCTAACTTTTTTTCCAATTGCCTGATTTCCATATCCAGCATCTTTTTCTTCTTCTGTTCCCAAGGGGTATGTTTGTAAAACCACTTGCCACCCTCATAAATCCCGGCAAAAGGAAGGCATACCAAGCCTATTATTACACCTCCAACTATCATGCTATTCGTAAACAAGTCATCTTTATCCATCTTCAAAAGTCTTTATATATCATTTAGTCTCATTTTTTTCATAAGCTGCAGGCTGTACCTTACCGCCCTGCTCCCTGAATGCAACAGTTGCCATAAATCCGATGGGACGTCGCTGGCGTTTGTTCTTTTCTATCTCATCTGCCAACCTCTCAGCCAGCTCGTCCACCGTTTCTTTCAAGTCCACAAAATAATTGTGGAATAAGGACAACAACATGTTCTTGCCGCTGAAATAGAAATACGTATTTACAACAACCTCATCCGAAAAAGCTTTTACCACAGAATGATGGTCTTCATCCGTATTAATCTTGTCTGCAATGAAAGTCTTCTGTGAGAGTTCCAGTGCTTCGTATTCTTCACCGCCGATTCTGATTTCCAAATCACACCGGGAATATTCATTTTCCAAATCAAAATCAATGATATAATGCCACTCATCCAAATCCACAACAATCAATCCATTTTCCATTTCGGCTTTGAAACCCTCTTCTATCAGATAGCCTATCACCGCCTTACGAATTCTATTGATATTACTCTTGAAAAACATCCGTTTCCAAACTGATAAATTACGATTTATAAAATTACTCATTTTCATGATTCAACATTTCAGATTGCATGTCGCAATGTTCGATAACTATACGACTCTTTCCATCGGTCTAGTTCCAACGCTCGTGTGCAGAGTTGTGGATGTGAGTAGGACATACAGCGATACTCCTGCTGCATCCTATACCAAAGTGATGAGCGCTTGAAGGCTTCATATTGCTTACCTTGTTCCACTAACCCACGTGTTCGGCCGATAGACTCTTTCAAACCCGAAGCCAGTTTCACCAATACAGATTGAAACGTCTCTTCACCCGCCACTACGGCTGCACATCGGTCGGCAGAAAGTTCAGCTTTACGGTTCCAATACTGCAAAGCCAGATAGAACGGGGCAAACACGGTACGGCGTATCGCTCCTAAAACAGTGTCCATATCCTGCAACGTTTTCCAAATGGTCATATACAAAGTATGCTTGCAGAGAATGTGTCCACATTCGTACGCCAAAATTCCTTTCAGTTCATCCTTGTTCATCCGTTCCACCGCTCCGCTGGAAATAGCCACAAATACGTTTGTCTCTCCATAGGTATAGGCATTTATCTCCGGGTCGTTATAGATGTAGAGTTCAGGCTCACGGATGCCAACCCTCGCCACTACCTCTTTAAACAAACAATAGATTTCGGAAAACTCTTTGGTGTCACCTTAATGTAATTAGCCAGATTCTCTCCCCTATATTGCACTTCGTAACCCAACTCCATAAACACACGTATCAACCGTTCGCAGCCCAGTACGCTTTTTATCATCTGCATAGCTTTCGCATCCTCGGGATGCATAATGTCCGTTGTCTTCATCGTTTTTCTCCTCCATATTTATCTGCTTGTTTGCTGCATACGCATACATGCCACTTGGATTACTCCCGGTATAGTCACCCGATAGGCAGGCGATGACACATCGTAGACCGTCCAACCGACAGTAATTGCCCAACCCAACGGACCTGTCAATACCCCTAATACCTTATTAAGAACATTCCCTCCTATCAACAAGGCACTACGGCCTATCAACAAACGCGAAATCATACGAGTAATATAAACAACGATGCGCGAAAACAATACACCACCACGACGAATTGCCATTTGCAAAGCATCAACAATCATATACTTATGGGGATTCTTGGTAGGAATATTCAACTCTTGTGCTATTTTACGTAGTTCCTCTTCCGACATGTTTTCTACACTATCCATACAAACTTTTTCCAACAGATGCCCTTCAATCTCTTCTATATTCTCATAATCAAGGAAATAGACATCCAACTTCTTACAGGCATTCTGTAGGATTTCCCTATACCTTACACCTTCTCCGCGACAAAAGTTAGCAATTGTGCTTCCCCCGAAACGCTGCAACTCTCCGGCTATTTCCCGCCACATCATGTTCAGCCTATGAGGATAACAATAAAGGTAAGCGTCCGTGTTGGTCAGCTGTTCAGCCATACGGACTTCACCGTCTGTGACGTGAGTTAGAATATCTATCAGTATCTTTAATTCTTCGTTTTTAGCCCGTTGTAAAAACAACAAATCCCTATCTTCCTTCATAATGCTGTCATTTTAATAGTTTCGCATTGCAAAGGAAGAGAGGGATAGAGACAAAAAATGTCTGAGAAGACAATATTTGTTTAACTATGACCTTAAATTTTAGCAGTATTTCTCATAACAGAAGAATATAACTTTTCAAAATTCTCATCTATTATATGCCTGTTTTCAACTGCATTTTCATCACCTTTAGAATTTCTATTTAATATTTCAATCTGAGTAACAGATTCTCTAATCATCCCCAACCACAATGACAGATTAAATGCTGTTGGATTTCCTTGATAGGCACATATTTTAGCAATGTTTCCGCATGAAGCAACTGAATAAGAAGCAAAAAGCATATTATGCAATTTAATCTTATTTTTGACTTCAACATATTCTTTTTCAGCTTCCAATGAGAATTCATTAGGCCTTTTTTTACATACTAAATGATAATACAATCTCACGATCAATTCTATTACGGCATTTGTTGCGGACATTGATAAAAAGTGCCTTAAATCATATCCTTCCAAATACATATATCGTGCTACCTCTGCGATGGAACGTTGTTTTTCACCCAAGCTACCAATTTGAAGTAATTGCAAATAACTCCATCCAGGGATGGGTAATCCCATTCGTGTAAACACATCTGATAAAAGATGTCCAAACCATAAAATAGGCGCAGTAAACAATTTCAAGAAATCCGTTTCAGCAACTTTTTCTACTACTAAACAACCATTTTTATCTATACATGTAAACGTACCGGAAACGATATCTTTTATCCCCCAAATCAAGCCTGCCATTGATGGGTCGTGTGCCAAACTATGCAGCCTATGACTCTTAGGCATTAGACCGATTATGTCAGAATCTACAGATTTGTCATACGGAACTTTAAACCACTTCTCTAAAGTAGTTACCCATTTAGAGGCTTTTCCATTTTCATCAATACCTATTCTTCTCAATATTCCAGTCAATGAACTACCTTCTTGAAATACTCTTTCCCCATTTCTAACAATTGCTACATCCTTAGGAATTTTGACAAGGAAAATATCAACCACAGTAGCCAATCCACCGCTTACAGCAGCCACCATATAGTCTATTGGTTGCATCTTGAATTTTGCATCTATAGTAGATTTGATTGCCTTGTTAGGAGAAACTTGTTTGATATATTGATCTAACTCTAGAACTGTTGAGTTTTCTTCCCACTCCAGTTTCTGCATGCCAATCCTTTCTCTTAATTTATTGACTCCGTTCAACAAGTCATCTAATTGTTGAGAACACTCCAATTGACTTTCCCGCTGTTTATCCACATTTATTTTTACATCAGTTAGCTCCTGCTCCAATTGTTCATTTTTCTTGTCAAAATTCACAAAATCCATATTATTTCATGTTTTGAAATTTATCAATCGCTTCCTTCAGATACTCAATAGATTCTTCCAAGTTTTTAATTTTCTCCTTATTTTTCTCATTTTCCATTTTTAATTTTACTACCTCTTTCCGCATTTCATTCAGACTGTCATTCAAATTCATAATAATCTCCTGCAACATTTGAATGTCATGCTGTATCCCTAAAATTATTTCTTTCAGCACAACTTCCATTTTAGCCAATTCGGTCAATACTATTGCAGAAGAAGAAGAAGCTGCTAATATTCCTATTCCCGTACCTGCGCCTCCACCCAAAAGTAATGCTCCACCGACTAAAACTGCAATACCACCGGCAATACCAAATCCTCCGGCAGCTATCGCACCACCACCAAGAGCTGCCATTCCTGCGCTGAATGCAGCCGCACCTGCCAATCCTGGAGCAGCAAAAGCTGCGGCAATAGGATTAATGAAAAGCAATACAATCGCAACAGCTACAAGCATTCCTGCACCTCCAGCAAGTAACACTTTTTTCCAAAAGCCAGATAAGGAACGTAACGCCTCCTGATAACGTTTTCTGAATATATCAATATATTTATTGTTAATATTTAGCAATTCTGCTATTATAATCAAACTTGTTTTTTGGCTGTTTTCATTTAACGATAAACCGCCAAAGGCTTTCTTAATTTTGTCAAAAAAGTAGTTATTGTCTGGCTCTTGCTGTTCTAAAGGATAATAGGGGATGAATAATGTACATTCCAAAAGAATCAAATAACGCCATGCCTTACTATACCCAAATGTTTCTTCATTTAAAATCTTATCTAATAATTTTTCAGGTTCCAATTTGGTAATATCTACCAATATATTTTGTTTTTCTCCCAAATGGTTCAGAAAGTTATTGATATTTATGTCCCAAGCATTGAGCCACATTTGCTTTTTCAATGCTTCTTCTTGTTTATTATCAGCTTTACTACTAATAATATCATTTACGACTATCCGCCTTTCTAAACTAAACAAAAGACAAGTCTGCTTAAAGGTTAATCCAAACTCAGAAATAAAATCTTTCATACGTATATTTTTTTATTTGTTAAACAATATCGTTTTTCCATTTTTTCTATAATCTTCCTTATCTCCCCTCTCACACATTCTGGTCCCAGCACCTCCACCTTTTCCCTGTGCCACAGCAACGCCTGATAGAAGTTATAACCAGGCTTTAGCCAGTAGCTGAAAATGCTCCAGCCATCGCTCTGTTCTATTTCCTCTTGTGAAGAGTGGATAGGGCGTGCCCGGACGTAATCCACCTGACTACCATATACCTTGATGGTAATCAGCTCCGACTTACAATCTTCGTGGGTCACGCCGTAACATCCCTCGAAGTAAGTTTGCGGGGTGATGTGAGGAGAAGGTACAGTTTGCCGTTCCGTTAGCCGCAGATTGCTGAGACGCTCCAAAGCATAAACAGTGGGGTTCTTACGGTTCAGAGGTTCTGCTATCAAATACCAACGTTGCTCCCATATTTTCAGGAAACAAGGAATACACTCGTGGTGTGTCACAGCTTTCCGGTTGAAAGAGTAATAGTCAAACTCCACCACTACTTTGCGATCTATCGCTTCTAACAATGTATGCAGATGCTCCACACCGCTCGGTGCTTCTGCCAATACCAACTGCTCACGATGCTTCATGGCAAGTTCCGTAAGCCCTTGCACATGGAAAGCTGAAAGTAGGTATTTGTAAAGGGAGTTATTCTTGATATAGTCAAAGTTGGCGATGTAATACTTCTTGGCACACACATCGTATTCGATATCAATGGCAAAAACATCAGATATATACTCCTTGTATCTCCCGAAAGTCTTTGGAATAATTTCATTGTCGTAGAGTGAAGAGTATTGCCAGTGTTCGTTGATTTCTTTCAACGACAATGGTTTCCCCCGCGAAAGGAGCTCTACAATATAAAGGCACTTTTCAAGTTTTCCCATAATATTCTTTTTATAATTTGATTACAAAATTATTTAGACTATCAGACAAAAAACGTCTGACCTGTCTACTTAAATTTGCAAAGCGTGGCACTGCACGCTACGTCTTAGTTGAAGGTCCTAGGAAAACCCAATGAACAGATGTAGTGATAGCAGCCCACGCTTATGACGTGAGAACCACTATGCTATCCTTGTTCATCTGAAAATTTCCTAGGTTTTCAACTACAAGACACGCATAACGCTTCTTCTTTTATCTCAAATATGTCTTAAACAAGGTTCCCCTTATTCGGTTACAAAAATATGAAAAAGAAAATAAAGAATAATTTAAATACTAAATTATTATTGACGGAATGCCAAATATAATTTTGGGTCAGTCCGAAAGCCCTATGGGTATGTTATGTTAATAGACTAAAGTAACCTATCTTTGCTGTTATATTAGCTCAGTAGTTTTTTAGTGGGGATACGCATATAGCTTAACAATACGGAATAAAAAGAACCTCTTTTGCTGATATACAGCTGCATTTACAATGCTCCTTTACGACATAATACATTATGGACAACGATATTTCTTACAGGGGATTCCAACTGGAACAGCTAACGTATATACTTTTTCGGTTTACATCTTGGTTTACATGAGCGGCATAATTCAAGGTAAAATGCGACTCTATTTTTGCTGAAAAATAAGATTTCCGATTTAGATAAAGAGCATAAAAAAAAGCTTCATAAATCAATGATTTACAAAGCCTTAGATGAGTACTCGAAGCGGGACTTGAACCCGCACAGCCATTACTGGCCAAAGGATTTTAAGTCCTTCGTGTCTACCATTCCACCATTCGAGCATCCTCAAAAAAGGAGAGCGGAAAACGAGACTCGAACTCGCGACCCTAACCTTGGCAAGGTTATGCTCTACCAACTGAGCTATTTCCGCAGGTTTCTGGAGAACGGGTGCAAAGATAAACAGTTTCTACGTTACAGCCAAACTTTTCACCGGAAAAAAGTTAAATAAATAGGGATGTACGATATTAACCAGACTGTCATTAATAAGTTTATATCCTAAACAGAGAAAGCCAACATCGTACACCACAAGCAGTTAATCAACTATGATTACCGGCCGAGCAACGTTTTTTCGGCCTGTTCCATTACCTCAAAATTAAAACCGTCTACAACTTTCTGCATCAAACCGGATATTTCATCATTGCAGAGGTTGCCGATACTGCCTTCGTGCGTATGATGCACTGTCTTGTCATGAGAGAAATTGCCAGCCTCAATGTCCAGACCGACCTTCTTATAAGCATCTCGGAACGGCATGCCTTCGCGCACCAGACGGTTTACCTCTTCCACGCTGAAAATAAGCAGGTACTTATCGTCATCCAGAATATGTTCGTTCACTTTGATTTCATTCATAATATAGGTCGTCATCTGCAAACAATCCTTCAACTCCCGGAAAGCAGGCAGGAATACTTCCTTAATAATCTGCAAATCGCGGAAATATCCGGAAGGCAGGTTATTGGCTATCATCATTATCTGCTGGGGCAATGATTGCAGTTTGTTGCATTTGGCACGTGTCAGCTCAAACACATCCGGATTCTTCTTATGCGGCATTATGCTTGAACCGGTAGTACAGTCATCGGGCAGTTTCACAAATCCGAAGTTCTGGCTGTTGAACATACAGGCATCAAACGCAAGCTTGGAAACGGTGCCTGCAATGCTTGCCAGCGCAAAAGCCACGTTACGCTCCATCTTACCACGCCCCATCTGGGCATACACCACATTATAATTCAATGAATCGAAGCCCAACAGCCGGGTAGTCATTGTACGGTTCAAAGGGAAAGACGAGCCATATCCGGCAGCAGAACCCAACGGATTGCGGTTGCACATTTTAAAGGCGGCTTGCAAAAACAGCATATCATCCACCAGACTCTCGGCATAAGCGCCAAACCACAGTCCGAACGACGACGGCATCGCTATCTGCAAGTGAGTATAACCCGGCATCAATACATCTTTATAACGTTCGCTCTGCATGACGAGCACATGGAAAAGCTGTTCTACAGCCTCGGCTATGTCCCTTATCTCCGCACGGGTAAAGAGCTTTAAGTCGAGCAGCACCTGGTCATTACGGGAACGTCCGCTATGAATTTTCTTTCCTACATCACCCAATTTACGGGTCAGCATCAATTCCACCTGGGAGTGAACATCCTCTACCCCCTCTTCTATCACAAATTCACCGCTCTCAGCAGTTGCGTAGATATTCTTCAACTCCGCAAGCAGCAGGGACAATTCTTCTTTTGTCAGCAAACCGATACTTTCCAGCATCGTGATATGTGCCATGGAACCCAACACATCATGTTTTGCCAGATAAAGATCCATCTCACGGTCACGTCCCACCGTAAAACGCTCTATATCCTTATTTACCTGAACGGACTTTTCCCAAAGTTTCTGAGCCATAAGATTTTAGTAATTAATAATTAATCAGCGACAAAGTTTCCGCCATCTTCTCCAATCCTTCCTGCAAAGGTTTCTGCACCATGGTTTTCATAAACGGATTCAACTCCATTCCGATGGTAAGCTTCATTTTACATTCCGTCTCCGTAACGGGCACTATCTGTATCCACAAGTTAAAGGGCAGAGGCGAGGTGGTTGTTGCAAACTTGATGCACTTGCAAGGCTCTTTCTCTACAATCTGTAATACTATTTTCCCAACCGGCGGTACTTCTATCGACAATGTTTCCGCATCGAAACTCAAATTCTTCACTTTGTCCTGCGGCAGGCGGTCTTTCACTTTCTCCAAATTGCTAAGGTCTGAAAGCTTCTCATAAACAGCTTTTTGCGAAGCAGGTATCACCTTTACCGCACTTTCAAATTTAGTCATAATACAATGGTCTTTAAAAGACAAAAAGAACTATCCGGACAGCAACTATCCGAATGGCTCTTTTGTCATAATCTATCATTATGTAAAATAAGTCTTATTTTCCGGCTTCCCAATGCGTGGGGTCTTTACGCCATTCGTTCAGCATAGGCACATCTTCCTCTTCGATGTAACCGGTGCGAAGGGCAACTTCCATCACAGCTTCGTAATTGGTCAATGTCACCAAAGGAACTTTTGCATCCTTGAATGCTTTTTCTGCAATGGGGAATCCATATGTGTAAGCGGCAACCATACCGATTACTTCGCATCCGTCGCGACGGATGGCTTCAACAGCTTTCAGACTGCTTCCGCCGGTAGAAATCAAATCTTCTACCACCACCACTTTCATACCCGGACGAAGTTCACCTTCTATCAGGTTCTCCAAACCGTGGTCTTTCGGGGTAGAGCGTACATATACAAACGGCAGGTTCAACGCATCCGCCACCAATGCACCCTGGGGAATAGCTCCCGTAGCAACACCGGCAATGGCATCAACCTGACCGAAACGTTCCAGAATCAGACGTGTAATTTCCACTTTCACGAAATTACGGAGAGAAGGATATGAAAGAGTCTTACGGTTATCACAGTAAAACGGGGATTTCCATCCTGACGCCCAGGTAAACGGGTTAGCGGGTTGTAGTTTAATCGCCTTAATCTTCAGCAACTTCTCTGCAAACAATCTTTCTAAAGTTTTCATAGCCAAATTAACTATTATGATAAATATGCCGCAAAAATACAGAAAGCTGACGAGAATAAAAAAGAATACGGATAAATTTTATTCCAATTCGTCATTTTCATCAGAAAGCGTAATACAGTGGCGGATATCTTTCATTTCGAACCCCCGGCTCAAAGCAAAACGCACCAGTTTATTGTTCAGTTCGTACTCATTCTCCGCGTGCACGCTCTTGCGCTTTACCGCCAGCAAATTATCCAGTACGGCAAGATATTCATCCTCGTCGATTTCGTTCAGGTAACGGTAAAATACGCTTTGGGGAATTTTCTTCAGTTGAAGCGCCTGCCCTATCTTTATCTTCCCCCATTTGGCGAAGCGGTACTTATCATGAATGAAGGCACGGCAAAAGCGTTCCTCATCAATATATTTCTCCTGTTCCAAACGGTTGATTATGCGGTCTATGGCGTCATAGGGAATACCCCAACGCTGCAACTTCTCCGTAACTTCCGCACGGCAATGCTCCGCAGTGGAGCAATAAGCAGCCACGCGGCTTAAAGCATCTGTTTCTGTAATTTCTATCATCGTTCTGCGATTACTATTCGGTCATTTCCGGAAATATCTTTCAACACCCGTAGATTGGTGTACCCCTGTGCGCGAAGCATCGTTGCCGTAGCTTCCCCGAACGCACGGTTTATCTCAAAATAAAGTCTGCCACCGGACACCAGCATACCCTTGCCCAACTCTGCAATGCGCCGGTAAAAAAGCAGCGGATCATTATCCGGAACAAACAATGCCGAAAAAGGTTCCCAGTCCAAGACATTGCGCTCCATTTCCTGCTTTTCCGATTCAGTGACGTATGGCGGATTGCTGACAATCACATCATACCGTTCCCCGCTGCCGGGAACATACGCCAGCACATCCCGTTGCACAAAGCACACGGATGCCTGCAATGCCTCATTATTGCGGCGGGCTATGCGGAGGGCAGTGTCCGAAATGTCCCATGCCGTCACTTTGGCATCCGGCAGCATCTTGGAGAGAGAAATGGCAATGCAGCCGCTCCCCGTCCCAATGTCAAGAATACGGGCTCCGGACGGAACTTCCTTCAGCATCACCTCCACCAGCTCCTCCGTTTCCGGACGGGGAATCAGCACGCCGGGGGCCACATGGTAGGAGCGTTCCAGAAAACGGGCGGTGCCCTGCACATACTGTATCGGCTCGAAATTACGCAAGCGGGCAAGAATGGTGTCTAAATCCTGCATCTCTTTTGGGGATAAAATCATATCTTTGCCCAGGTAATAATCGACCGCAGTCTGCCCCAGCATTTCGCAACAGACAATGCGGGACAGATTGGCAGCTTCTTGCGCAGAGTAACTCTCCTGCAAAGCATGGCGGATATGGGAAACGGAAACAGTCATAACATTCGGCATTTCGGGCTGCAAAAATAGTGGAAGTTTAAGAGTAATACAAAGTATGGAAGAAGAAAAATACATGCGCCGCTGCATTCAGTTAGCCCAAAACGGGTTATGCAATGCAGCCCCCAACCCGATGGTGGGCGCAGTAATCGTATGCGACGGAAAAATTATCGGCGAGGGATACCATGTGCGTTGCGGCGAAGCGCACGCCGAAGTCAATGCAATCCGCTCCGTAAAAGACCCCTCGTTGTTGAAGCGTTCTACAATCTACGTCAGCCTGGAGCCTTGTGCCCACTACGGAAAAACACCACCCTGCGCCGACCTTATCATAGAGAAAGAGATTCCGCGCATCGTAATCGGCTGCCAGGACCCGTTTGCCAAAGTAGCAGGACGGGGAATCCGGAAGCTGAAAGATGCAGGACGGGAAGTCATCACCGGGGTGCTGGAAGATGAATGCAGAAGTCTAATCCGGCGTTTTATCACGTTTCATACCCTTCATCGCCCCTACATTACCCTGAAATGGGCGGAGTCTGCCGATAAATACATCGATAAGAACCGTGAGGACGGGCAACCGGTCATTCTATCCACCCCCCTGACATCCATGCTTGTGCATAAGAAACGGGCAGAGCACAATGCCATCATGGTAGGTACACGTACGGCAGAGCTGGACAACCCCAGCCTGACCGTACGGAACTGGCAAGGCCGGTCGCCAGTACGAATCGTAACAGACAGACAGTTGCGGCTGTCTCCCAAGCTGCATGTATTCGATGGAAATGTCCGCACACTTGTGTTCACCGAGAAACCGTGCCAGCCACAGCCCAACGTTGAATACATCCCCATTGACTTCCAACGGAATATACTGCCGCAAATCATGGAACACCTGTACATGCAGGGACTACAATCTCTGTTAGTCGAAGGCGGAAACATCCTGTTACAGTCCTTTATCGATGCGGAATTGTGGGACGAAGCCTTTGTCGAAGAAAGTCCTTTAACGCTATTATCCGGTATCAAGGCACCTGAAATTGGCAATAAAGCGCCCTGTACCAACGAAGTTTATTTCGGCAGGAATTTCCGGCATTACAGCGCCACAAGATTAGGCTAACAGCCTTATTCAAGGGCATTTTTATCGAGAAAAACAGCCATATTATCTATAATTTTATATAAAACTTGCCGATAAAGCTGTTTATAGAAAAAAATGTTCCTATTTTTGCAACTTGTAAATAAACACTATCTTTCAAATGAGAATAAAGTTTTTAGCTATAATCGCAAGTTTTCTTTTTGTATCAATCGCAATAAGCTCGTGCCTGGACTCTGACGACACGGTAGAACTAAGCTCCGATGCAACGGTACATGCTTTTGGCATTGACACGGTATACGGCAAACATTATAAATTCACGATAGACCAGTTAAGAAGAAAAATCTATAACCAGGATTCATTGCCTATAGGAGCAGATACGATTATCAAACGCATATTAATTGACACGTTCACCGTAAGCGGCTGGATTACTTCAAGAGATGAAATGAATAGTATCAGCGGTGATACGATATTCAACAGAGCCGACTCGGTAAATCTTACGAAAGCCATAAACACCGAAAACGGGATGAAATTCAAAATACATGCCCCGGACGGCTTTACCGTAAATGAATATTCCCTTGAAATCAGAGTACACAAGCAGGATCCGGACTCCTTAGTGTGGGATAAAATGGGAAGTGCACCGACACTTTCAGGTGAACAAAAGGCCATCCTATTCAACAACGAACTGTGGGTATTTACACAATCTGCGGCACAGAAAACACAGACAAGAGCAGGTGCATATTGGCTGGACACAGAAGAAACATACGGCTGGGATGCAGTGTCCGGAGCTAAACTTCCCGACAATGCAAAACTGGAATCCCTCGTCTGCCTGAAATACAAAGACGGAGAAAATGAGAAACAAAGACTTTACATCGTGACAGAAGACGGTACGGCACATTCTTCCGATGACGGAATAAATTGGACACCAGCCAATTGGGAAGGGAACAGCAATATCCGGACACTGATTGCCGGTTTTACCGATGTGCTGACTGTCGTTACCTCAAACGGTGAAGTTTACACAGTTGACAATCAAGGCAACAAGATAGAAGGAAATATGGGTGAGGCAGAGGCTGACTTTCCTACATCACATATCTACTCCACCAACTTTGACAGCAACAATCAGTCACAGGCAATGGTAGTGGGTCGTACCGTTAATGACGTTCAGCAAACCATTCCCTGGGTTTCTTCCAACGGCAAAGACTGGTATTCATTGGCAAACACCAGTTCCTATGATGTGTATTGTCCGAAATTTGCCAATCCTGCCGTAATGTACTATGGTGAGAACTTTTATATCTTCGGCAGCAAAGATGAAAACAAGCTTGATGCCATTTATTCTTCCGTTGACGGTATTTCCTGGCGTGAGCCTCAAAGAAAATTCTTGTTACATAAAGATATGACAGATATAACTGCTCCCTATTCCATTGTTGCAGACAGCCCTTATATATGGGTTATCTTCGGCGGAAACGGAACAGATGCTGCCGTTTGGCGCGGACATCTCAACAAGCTGATGCCAGTCAGGGTGCAATAAATTCATTATTTCTGTTTCCTTTATATATAATAAAAGTATAAAACGAGAATAGTAACCAAGACAAGAGATGTAAGTATAAAAAGATGCTAAATAAAGAAGAACTTGATTTAAGCCGGATTCCACAACACGTGGCAATTATCATGGACGGCAACGGACGTTGGGCAAAGTTGCGCGGACAAGAGCGCAGCTATGGACACCAGGCCGGCGCCGAGACAGTGCATGTCATTGCAGAAGAAGCGTCTAAATTAGGCATCAAATATCTGACTTTATATACGTTCTCCACCGAAAACTGGAATCGCCCCTCTAATGAAGTCGCTGCATTGATGGCGCTTCTGTTCGACTCTATCGAAGAGGAAACATTCATGAAAAACAACATCAGTTTCCGGGTTATCGGAGATCTGACCAAGCTGCCCGACAATGTGCGGGAACGTTTGGAAACCTGTATAGCACATACCGCAAATAATACTGGGATGTCTCTGGTACTGGCAATCAGCTACTCGTCCCGCTGGGAAATAACGGAAGCCGCCCGCCGCCTTGCAGCCTTAGTGCAAAAAGGCGAACTGACTCCCGAACAGATTGACAGCACCCTGTTGTCCCAATATCTTGCCACCGACTTCATGCCCGATCCGGATTTATTGATACGTACGGGCGGAGAAATCCGCTTGAGCAACTACCTGCTCTGGCAATGTGCTTACTCGGAACTTTATTTCTGCGACACCTACTGGCCTGACTTCCGTGAAGCGGAACTTCACAAAGCCATCCAGGACTATCAGAAGCGTGAACGCAGGTTCGGAAAAACCAGCGAACAAATCCGCTGACCGGACAAACACAAATTGTAAATAGTAAATCGTAAATATAGTAAATAAAAAAATGTACTATCGTATTTCCTCCATACTCGTAACGTTTATCTGCCTCTTTAGCTGTGTACTGACCAGCTCGGCACAGGACACCAGCAATACCGATGAAACCGAAAAACCGGTTATTCTTTATTCGGGAACACCCAAGAAATATGAAATAGCGGATATTAAGGTAGTTGGAGCCAAGAATTATGAAGACTATGTAATCATCGGTTTATCCGGATTATCAAAAGGCCAGACAATTACCGTGCCCGGCGATGAAATAACGCAAGCCTGCAAACGCTACTGGCGTCACGGATTGTTCTCCGACGTGCAAGTTACTGCGGATAAAATCGAGGGCGACCGGATTTGGCTTACAATCCACCTGACGATGCGCCCCCGCGTTTCCGATATTCGCTATCACGGTGTAAAGAAGTCGGAACGTGAAGATTTGGAAGCCCGGGTAGGTCTGATTAAAGGAAACCAGATTACCCCCAACCTGATAGACCGCGCCAAGACGTTGATTAAGCGCTACTTTGACGATAAGGGTTTCAAGAATGCCGACATCATCATCACGCAAAAGGATGATCCCAACAACGAGAACCAAGTCCTGGTAGATATCAATATCGACAAAAAGGAAAAAGTAAAGGTACATCAGATTACAATCACCGGTAATCAGGCCATCACAACCAAGAAGCTGAAACGTGTGATGAAGAAAACGAATGAAAAAGGTAAACTGCTCAACCTTTTCCGTACCAAAAAGTTCGTTGAAGAAAATTTTGAAGCCGACAAGCAACTGATTATAGACAAATACAACGAATTGGGTTATCGTGATGCCATGATTGTAAAAGACAGCATCAAGTCTTATGACGACCGTACGGTGGATATCTTCATGGAAATCGAAGAAGGACAGAAATACTACTTGCGCAATGTAACGTGGGTAGGTAACACCCTCTATCCTTCCGAACAACTGAATTTCCTGCTCCGTATGAAGAAGGGCGACGTCTACAATCAGAAGCTGCTGGAAGAGCGTACCAGTACAGATGAAGACGCTATCGGCAACCTCTACTACAACAACGGTTACCTCTTCTACTCGCTCGACCCCGTGGAAGTAAATATCGTAGGTGACTCCATCGACCTGGAAATGCGTATCTTCGAAGGCCGTCAGGCTACTATCAATAAAGTCAGCATCAACGGTAACGACCGTTTGTATGAAAACGTAGTCCGCCGTGAGCTCCGTACCCGTCCGGGACAGCTTTTCAGCCGTGAAGACCTGATGCGTTCCATGCGTGAAATCCAGCAAATGGGACACTTTGACCCCGAACAAATCCAACCGGATATCCAGCCCAAACCGGAAGACGGTACGGTGGATATAGGTTATGACCTCGTCTCCAAAGCGAACGACCAGGTAGAGTTCTCTGCCGGTTGGGGACAGACAGGTATTATCGGTAAACTGAGTCTGAAGTTCACCAACTTCTCCGTTGCCAACCTGTTGCATCCGGGTGAAAACTATCGCGGTATCCTGCCGCAGGGTGACGGCCAGACACTGACTATCAGCGGCCAGACCAATGCCAAATACTATCAGTCATACAGCGTATCGTTCTACGATCCGTGGTTCGGCGGCAAACGTCCGAATGCGTTCTCCGTATCTGCATTCTACTCCCGCCAGACGGATATCAGCAGCCGTTACTATAACGATGCGTACATGAACAGTTATTACAACAGCTACTATAGCGGCATGTACGGTTATGGTATGTACAACTATGGCAACTATAACAATTATGAAAACTATTACGACCCCGACAAGTCCATCCAGATGTGGGGATTGGCTGTAATGTTCGGTAAGCGTTTGAAATGGCCGGATGACTACTTCCAATTTACGGCAGAATTGTCCTACCAGCGTTATATTCTGAGCGACTGGCAATACTTCCCCGTTACCAACGGTAAGTGTAACAACCTGAGTATAAACCTCACCTTGTCGCGCAGTTCTATCGACAATCCTATCTATCCGCGCCAGGGTTCCGAATTCTCGCTGTCGGCACAACTGACACCGCCCTACTCCCTGTTCGACGGTACAGATTACAGCAAGTACAGTACCAGCAATCAGGATGATATGAACAAGATGCACAAATGGATAGAATACCACAAGTGGAAATTCAAATCCAAAGTATACATCCCGTTGATGGACCCTATCGCCGTAAAACGCACTCCGGTGCTGATGGGACGCGTAGAATTCGGTCTGCTGGGACACTACAACAAATACAAGAAATCTCCGTTTGAAACCTTTGACGTAGGTGGCGACGGTATGACAGGATATTCCAGCTATGCAACCGAAAGTGTCGCCTTGCGTGGATATGAGAACAGCTCTCTTACTCCTTATGGCTACGAAGGTTATGCATACGCACGTCTCGGTTTGGAATTAAGATATCCGCTGATGCTGGAAACAAGTACCAGTATTTATGCGTTAACTTTCGTTGAAGCCGGTAACGCCTGGCACGACGTAAACAAGTTTAACCCGTTTGATTTGAAACGTTCTGCCGGTGTCGGTGTCCGCATCTTCCTGCCTATGATTGGTATGATGGGTATCGACTGGGCCTACGGTTTCGACAAGGTACTCGGTTCCAAGCAATACGGCGGCAGCCAGTTCCACTTTATACTGGGACAAGAGTTCTAATTTGTTTAACTAAAACCAGAACATTATGAGAAAGAGTTTATTAATCATGTTTCTGCTGTTTGCCGCAGGCATTACAGCCAATGCACAGAAATTCGCCCTGATCGACATGGAATATATCCTAAAGAATATCCCTGCCTATCAAAGTGCGAGCAATGAATTGAACCAAGTGTCCAAACAGTGGCAAAACGAAGTCGAGAAGCTGGGCAAAGAAGCCAAGAGCTTGTACGACAGCTACCAGGCATCCGTCAAAACTCTTTCCGATGCACAAAAGACAAAGAAAGAAGAAGAGATTGTTGCCAAAGAGAAATCCGCAGCCGAACTGCGCCGTAAATACTTCGGTCCGGAAGGCGAACTTTTCAAAAAACGTGAAGCGCTGATGCAGCCCATCCAAGATGAAATCTATGAAGCTGTAAAGGAAATCTCCACACAGAAAGGTTATGCGGTAGTAGTGGATCGCGCATCCGCATCAAGCATCATCTTTGCCTCTCCGAGTATTGACATAAGTAATGAAGTGCTTGCAAAATTAGGATATTCAAATTAATTTCATACATTTGCAGCCTATACAAAGAATTATCATTCAAAATAAATAGTAAATATTATGCTTAAAAAAATCGCACTGCTCGTAGTTATGTTTGCCCTCCCCCTGGGAGCTATGGCGCAAACTAAATTCGCTCACATGAACTCTCAAGAAGTAATTGTCACCATGCCGGAATACACAAAAGCACAAGCCGACCTGGATGCTATGTCTAAAGAGTACCAAACAGAAATGCAACGTACCCAGGAAGAGTTCAATAAGAAATATCAGGAATTCTTGGCACAAGCCGACTCACTTCCGAAAAACATTGCAGAAAGACGTCAGAAAGAACTGCAGGACATGGCACAACGCCAAGAACAGTTCCAGCAGGAAGCATATCAGTCTATGCAAAAGGCACAGCAGGATGCCATGACTCCTATCTATAAAAAGCTGGACGAAGCTATCCAGGCTGTAGGTAAGGCTGAGGGTGTAGTATATATCTTCGACCTGGCCCGTACTCCGATACCTTATGTAGGTGCACAGAGTGTAGATGTAACTGCCAAAGTTAAAACGCAACTCGGCATTAAATAACACCGGTATCAAACAAACCGCATACCTCTAAACGAGGAACTCATCGAAAAGGTTAAGCCATCAACGGCTTAACCTTTTTTTTATATCCCCTCTGCTCCTCTTATTTTGTACCAAGTTCACCGGGAACTTGGTATATATTAATTTTAAACTAAATCCAGTTAATTTCTTAACCTTGTCAGTCGTTTTAAGAGATAAATCTTATTATTAACAAAGGTGATAAAGTATTTTGTGTACTTCACACGTAACAAAGATATTATATTATTCAATATCAAGAACATTTCTTTGCATTTTTTTAATCTTATACTTTTAAATTTGCAAAGACAGTCTTTATATACCTTATATATATTAGAGTTTAAGGTTCTTCTATATTTAAAGAATGAAATTCTATCAGTCCATTCATCGGAGTTTCTTCAATTACGTCGAGCTCAATTCCAAACTCACCGGCAACTTCTCTTAAGATGTCCGCATAGCTATAGGCCAATGAGCCAACAAATCTGATGGGATAATTCTTATAGTCGTACTGGCAGACATTACGAGTGAAAAATCCTTTTAAATTATTAGTTATCAGTTCAAATACATAGTCATCGTTTGTATAGTCTGCCAAGAAGTAAGAAATTGTTGAGAGGAAACGGTTTGGGAAAGGACGGTTATATACCGATTCCATTACTTCATTAGAGCTGATACGAAATTTTTCAAAAAAATCGGCCATTACATCCTTAGGTGCCAAGCCTTTTAACACATCAGACAGAAACATTTTGCCTAATACAGCTCCACTGCCTTCATCGCCCAGGATATAACCACCTGCCTTGACGTTCTTGACTACTATTTTCCCGTCATAAAAGCATGAATTAGAGCCTGTTCCCAAGATACAGGCAATGCCGGCTTCACATTTAAACAGACCGCGTGCCGCTGCAAGCAGGTCACTTTCAACCTGAATAGGGGTCTTGAATTGTGCTACTAAAGATGCACCCAATATATTCTTTTTTTCATAAGAGGTACATCCGGCTCCATAATAATATACTTGTTCCAATTTCTTTTTGAAAAAAATATCGGGCAATCCTAAACGTACACTCCGGCTAATTTCTCTTCTTGTTTGAAAAAAAGGATTCAATCCCTCGGTAAAAACACGCTGTATCAAGTGGTTGTCTTCAACCAGTGCCCATTCAGTTCTTGTAGAACCACTTTCCGCAATCAGTTTCATAGCTAATTAGTTTTAGAATTGAATACAAATATATAGTTATTTTTAATATTCTTGCGATAATTCTTCAAAAAGTTTACTTCATGGTTCATAGTTCGTATCCGTCGTTGTAAGTTGTCCTTTCTGAATAAAATATTTGTAAGGTGATAACTGTTGGTACATCTGCTGTAAATAAATAGTTGCTTGTTTATTTTTAATTCGTTAGACAGTTGTTGCCCTTTCGTTAGACTAAGGTTTAACGAAAGGGCAACAACTGTCTAACGAAAGAGTAACGGCCGTTTAACGAATTGCTATTTGCAGCCGTAGAGAGTAAAGGATATGAAAAGATATGCAAAAAGCCACTATTCGGGCACTTAATCTTTTCTGATACCACACTGAAAATAAAATGTTCCGCCCAAGTTCCCGGTGGACTTGGAATTTTAGAGAGAAAAGAGATACAACATACCATTTATGAACCCTTAAATTGAGAAATGCCTATGGAAAAGTGAAAACACAAGAGTTTGGGTGATTCTATCCTACTCTTATTAATTTCTATCTTACCATTTTTGGAAAAAACTATTTTTAATTAACAAAATCATCAATCACTTATGAATGAAGATTGCAGAAAAAGAGGATTGTCTAATAAAAAGATCCTCACGGTAGTAGCAATCAGCACCTTGCTATTAAGCAGTGGAAACGTGATAGCTACTCAGACTACCATTGACGGTTCTTTGAGAGTGACAGAACAGTTGCAAACTCAAATAGTCAATGGTTTGGTTGTAGATGTAAACGGAGAACCGGTTATCGGAGCTAGTGTGGTAGAGAAAGGTACGACAAATGGTGGAATAACTGATATTAACGGAAAGTTTACATTGAATGTAAAGCCGGGTTCAACCTTACAAATCTCTTTCGTTGGTTATCAAACTCAAGAGGTAAAAGCAACCAAGACGGTAAAGGTTGTTTTAAAAGAGGATAGCGAGTTACTTTCGGAAGTTGTTGTGGTGGGCTATGGAACTCAAAAGAAAGCTAATTTAACAGGTGCAGTTGCAACAGTCGACGTAAATAAAACATTGGACAGTCGTCCTATTGCAGATATCGGTCGTGGACTTCAAGGCTCAGTGCCGGGTGTTAATATTACGATTCCAACGGGAGAAATCGGTTCGGACCCTTTGATTAAAATTCGCGGTCAAATTGGATCCATTTCGGGAAATAATACTCCGCTTATTTTGTTGGATAACGTGGAAATTCCAAGTATTCAGATGGTTAATCCCAACGATGTCCAGTCTATTTCCGTATTGAAAGATGCAGCTTCATCTTCTATTTATGGTTCAAAAGCTGCGTTTGGCGTTATTTTGATAACAACTAAATCGGGAGCGCAAACAGATAAATTTGAAGTTAGCTATTCCAATAACTTTTCTTGGCAAGATCCTGCCAAAAGCATTGAAATTGGTGGAATTGAAGCCTTGCAGTACACATTGGATGCTCAAATAAACAGAGGAGAACCGATGCCGGCGGGTGGCTTTTGGCGTATTAGTCCCGAAAGCCTGGAGAAAGCCATAGAATGGCAGAAACAGTATGGAGGAAAGGTAAAATGGAATGATCCGGTAGTATATGGCCGTGACTGGTATTATGACGGAAAAGATAAATATGGATATAGACTCTATGATGCGGCTAAAGCTATGGTCAGGAACTGGGCTCCGACCATGAGTCATAATTTATCGGTAAATGGTAAAAGCGGCAAGACCAGTTATAATATAGGATTGGGGTATTTGGATCAGAGTGGTATGTCTAAGACTGCCAAGAAGGACGATTTCAAACGATATAATGCATCGGTCAGTGTAACATCGGAATTGAATAAATATCTTACAGTGAGAGCCAGCTCTATCTATTCCGACCGTAATAAACGTTATCCGGGTATTGGTAATACTTCTGCTGACCCTTGGTTGTATATGTATCGTTGGAGCCCATTGTTTCCGATGGGAGTGACAGAACATGGCAATCCTTTGAAAGAGCCGTCGTATGAAATGGCTGCATCAAATACAGATAATCTGCAAAATAAATATTATAACGTTAACCTGGGTTTTACATTGAATATTACGAAGAATTGGGATGTTAAATTTGATTATACTTACGACAGACAAACTTCGGAAACAAATTCGTCTGTAACCCAATACGAGGCCGGTGCTACATGGTATGCGCCTACGGCGTGGATAGAGAACGGCAGTCAGGTCTTTGTCAATGAACAAGGCGAAAGAGTAGACACGGGAGGCATGCCGGCATACCGTTTCCCTGTAGAAAAATATTATAACAGTTCGGGTCCGGGAGCTAGTCAGGTCGGCTATCAGAATAAATCGGTAGATAATAATACGTTTAATATTTATACCACCTATAACCTGCAATTGGGAGCTGAAAAAGAGCATGCCTTTAAGTTTATGGTGGGTATGAACAGGGTTACCAGTAAATGGAGTTTGCATAAAGGGTGGAAAACAAATCTTATTGATTTGACAAACCCGCAATTTCCATTGGCATCTGGTGACCAGTTCATTGAAGGAGACCGCAATTGGGAAGCTCAATTAGGTTTCTTCGGACGTCTGAATTATTCTTTTGAAGACAGATATTTCTTAGAAGCTAATATACGTAGGGATGGTTCATCTAAATTTCCGAAGAATTTGCAGTGGCGTTGGTTCCCTTCTTTTTCTGCCGGTTGGGTGTTTACCAATGAGAGTTTCATGAAACCGGTTGAAAATATTTTGAGCTTTGGTAAGTTTAGGGCTTCATGGGGTAGTATTGGTGACCAGACGGTATCCAATACCTTGTACAAAGCCATATTGGCTGACGGCCAATCGTCATGGCTGGACGGAAGCGGTAATAAGATGCCTTTGTACGGTACTCCTTCGTTAGTGGACAGTGATATCAGTTGGCAAGAGATTGAGACTTTGGATTTTGGAGTAGACCTGCGTTTCTTTAAGAATAAATTCGGAGTAACTTTCGATTGGTATCGTCGGGATACGAAAAACATGATTATTGAAGGAGAAAGCTTGCCGGTGACACTTGGTGCTACAGCTCCTAAAGGTAATTACGGCAGTTTGAGAACCAAAGGTTGGGAGTTGTCGGCTGATTTTACCCATCGTTTTTCCAATGGATTGGGAATTAATGTTATGGCTTCTATTTCCGATGCAACTACCTATATAACCAAAGGCGCGGACTATCTGACTCCATGGGAAGACCGTAAATTAGGGACAACCTATTCTACCGGAAGACGATATGGCGATATTTATGGTTTTGTGACAGATAGATTGTTTCAAAAAGAGGACTTTGTTTACGGAGCAGACGGACAAATAGAAAAAATTACTGTCATTTATAACGGAACAGCGCATACTACCAATAAACAATCTTCCCCATATCCGGTGTATCAGGTACATTATGAAGACAATAACAAATTGATTTTTGCACCGGGTGACGTTAAATTCGTGGATTTGGACGGAGACGGTTATATCACGCCGGGAACAGGTACGAATGGTAATCCCGGTGACCAGACTGTGATTGGCAATTCTACTCCTCGTTATGAGTATAGCTTCCGTTTGGGAGCGGATTATAAGGGGATTGATTTTTCAATCTTCTTCCAAGGCATCGGCAAGCGTCAGATTTGGGGTAGCGGTCAGTTGGCTATTCCCGGATATAATGCCAAAGAGGGTGCTCTTCCCAAAACCTTCACAACCGATTATTGGACAGAAGAGCGTACGGATGCATTTTATCCGAGAGCATGGAATTTGGGTGGAAGCAATACTGGTTTCAGTATGCAGAAACAGTCACGCTATTTGCTGGATATGTCTTACCTGAGAATCAAGAATATAACGTTGGGATATACTTTCCCGGAGAATCTTCTTTCAAAAGTGTATATATCCAAGGCCAGACTCTATATGTCATTAGAGAACTTCTTTACATTTGACAAGCTGAACGGATTGCCTATCGACCCGGAGGCTATCTCAGGTTATTCGATGTTCAGGTCTGACTCAAACTATAACTTGGGACGTACGGGTATGGGCACACCTGTTTTCAAGACTTTATCATGTGGCGTTCAATTAACCTTCTAAAAAAGAGTAATTATGAGATTTAAAATATATATGATTTTAACCGGAATCATCTTCCTGTTTACGAATTGTAATGATGTGCTGGACCGTCCTTCATTGACTACATCGGAAGATGATGCTTACTGGACCAGTGAGGATAGGGTACGTTTGTATGCCAATGCCTTTTATACCAACTTCTTTGTAGGATATGGATTGAAGTATGAAACGACGTATGCTCCTAATGCAAATTATACTTTTAATGATGATGCAGTGAGATTGTCCACCCAAACGCAGTTTGGACGGACTGTCCCTACATCAAAAGGCTCAACGAGTCTGGATATGATGTGGCAGAGCGAATTTACCGGTCCGACATGGAATTTTGCTTGGATAAGGAAGGCGAATGTCATGCTTGATCGTGTGTCTGCCAGAATGAAGGATATTCTGACCGAAGAACAATACAATCATTGGATGGGAATAGGCCGCTTCTTCAGAGGGATGGAGTATGCTCGTCTGGTCAATGTTTTTGGTGATGTCCCTTATTACGATACAGAGGTGTTGAATACGGATAAGGATGCCTTGTATAAGGATCGTACTCCGAGAAATGAAGTGATGGATGCCGTTTATGATGATTTTGATTTTGCCATGAAGAATGTCCGTTTGGATGACGGGGATGCACAATATGTGAACCGTTATGTGGTGGCTGCTTTTGTTTCGAGATGGGCATTGTTTGAAGCAAGTTGGCAAAAATATTATTATAAGAATGACGAACGTGCGAAGAAATTTTTTGAGCAGGCTATTACTGCGGCTGACTTGGTAATGAGCAGTGGAAAATATGATATTGTGACTGATTTCCGCTCTTTATTCGGGTCGACGAAAAGTACGAAAGACTGTATCCTGTATCGTACCTATGATGCGGATAAGGGTGTGACTCATTCCATAGCATCGACTTGTAACATGAATGACCCTACCGATGTCGGTCCGAATTTGGATTTGATTAAGGCGTTTATCTGTACGGATGGTAAGGACTGGCAAACTTCTGCAGTTGCCAACGCAGCCGATTTTACTTTAAGTAACCTGATAAAGACAAGAGATGCCAGATTTGAGGCAAGTTTTTACAATAAGCCGACTCCCAGAGCTAAAAGCTGTTATTTGTATGTAACTAAGTTTATCCCTCGGAGTGCATTGGAGTATATTGAAAAAGGCGGTTCTCCGGCTCCGGAATTCCAGGGTGAAAAGAATGTGACTGGCTATCCGGTAATCCGCTATGCTGAAGTTTTATTGAATTGGATTGAGGCTAAAGCGGAACTTGCTACATTGGGAGGGCCGGCGGTTGTCCAGACTGATATAGATGAGTCTATTAACAAGATCCGTAACAGACCGATTGCCGAGGAAGCAAAAGCGTTGGGTGTTGTCAGGACAGCAGACATGAAGTTAGATGCCCTGCCTGATGATCCGGGTAGAGATGTCACGGTATCTCCGTTACTTTGGGAAATCAGACGGGAAAGAAGAATGGAATTTGCTTTTGAATTCTCACGTATCGTCGATTTGAGACGTTGGAAAAAATTGGAGTACATGGATACCGATAGAAATCAGGATTTGCTGGTAGGTACTTGGGTAAATTTCAAGGATGAGGTTCCCGAAGAACTGAAATCAGAGAATAGCGGGAAAATCAGGGTTATGGGCAAGGATGGAAGTCTGACCGTTTATGATGGCACTAATGCTGCTGCTATGAAAGGATTTTTCTATCCGGAACAGAATAAAGGACGACTGCCCTTCTTGAATGTGCCTAATGTAAACCCATATCTCTCACCTATCGGAATTAATCAGATTGAAGATTATAAGAGTAGAGGGTATACACTTACTCAAACGGAGGGATGGCCGGCAAGTTTGAATTGACGGATACATCCGTGAGTTAACAATGGTTTTTAATTAAAACATGAGATTATGTATAAATTAATAAAAAGTTTAGGATTTATGGCTGTATTGCTTGGTATTAGTCTTGTCTCTTGTGAGGAGGATTATCCTAAAAGCCATATAGCACCTTATGATACGGAGCTTTTAGCAATAAAGATAGTTAATGCCGGGGCAGACGGGAAAACAGTGGTGGAAGGAACAATTGATGAAGCCAATAAGACAATTAATTTTCCCCGTTTGGATGTTGAGACTAATTTTTCAGCTTTGAGCTTTGAGGCGGAACTTTCTGAGGGCGCGGAGCTTCAGACTCCGGTCATGGATTTCTCAATGGATGAGGAAACTTCCGACAAGACTTTGATACTTCGGATTGTAAATAATAAGAGGTATAAGGAATATTTTGTTAAAGTCCGGAAAAGAGTTCCTGTGTATGGGGCTGATTTTGAAAAGCCTACTGTATATAATTTTTCAGGAGATAACATTTATAGTGATTATGCCGATGCTGCATCTACCCGTTGTGCTTCTTATGATGGCGAACATGTATTGGTTGTCAGCAGAGCTACACAACCTCATCTTCTTAAAGTGTCGGATTTGAAGAAAGGGGAAATCAATCCGATTCTGCTGGATTTGACTGGAGTTAGCGGTGGTACTTTCTCTTATAACATGGGTGCGTTGAGTAATGGTCATGTATATCTTTCAAGTTTGTCGGGTGCCAAAGCTTCTCCTCTTAAGATTTATCATTGGGAAACACCGGATTCCCAACCGGAAACGATAGCCAATATTAATGTTGGAAGTATCTCCGGAGCAGGAAACAGACATGGTGATAATGCCTCTTATAATATAGATGAGAATGGTAACGGATTTATATTCTTTGGTGATAATGCAGCTACTGATTTTCTAAGAATACCCGTAAGCGGCTATAAAACAGTTGATGCCACTGCCATTAAAGTATTACCGTCAAAATCTGATGCTACGATGGTGACCAATGTATATAGAGTGGGAAATACAGACCAGTATTTATGGTCGGGTGTCAGAATTCCTGTAACATTGGTCAATGAGTCTGTAGGCGAAATATATGCGTCGAGCATAAAAGGAGAGGCTGTGGCTCCAAGGATAATCAATTTTAATGAGGAGCGTTATCTGTTGGTTTGTACCGCTGGTCAGGGTAGTGCATCTACTGCAACCATTGCTTTGGAAATTTATGATTTGAGCAAAGGAGCTACCATAGAAGAGGCTTTGCGGAAATTTGACGAAGGAGACAATCACAATCCTTTGTACCAATTTAAATTAGGTGGAAGTGGAAATGGAAACGCCCTGGCGCAGACAGATTATTATATAGAGAAAGATGAGAACGGGAAAGATGCCAAGCTTTGTGTGTTTGCATCACGCACAGGATCAGGATTTGTAATATGCGAGTTCCCTATTAAGCAGGAAGAGGAATAATATGCTGATTTTCTACATTTAAATTGAATTTTTATATTGTCAACTTGAAAGCCGTCTATTTTAAAATTATCAGGCGGCTTTCTTATTAGAAATTTAAGGATGAAACATTTGAAATATATATATATAATCATTTTACTTGTGCTGGTCGCAGCATGTAGTAAAGACGATGAAGGCATTTTGGATGATGGCAGCCATTCTCAGGGAGAAGGTCAGACCTCTTCGTCTGTTCTGCCCGGAAAGGAACTGAGAGGAGTATGGATAGCTACGGTATGGGGGCTCGATTGGCCTATGGAAAAGTATGATGCCGATGTTCAGAAAAAGTTGTATACAGATTATCTGGATTTATTGGTCGGGTATAACATGAATGCGGTATTTTTCCAAATCAGAGGTATGGCAGATGCATTTTATGAATCGGAATATGAGCCTTGGAGTAAGTATATTACAGGAAGTGCAGGGGTAAGACCCGATTATGATGTTTTAGGATTTCTTGTTGAGGAAGCTCATAAGCGAGGTATCCAGTTTCATGCTTGGTTAAATCCATACCGTATAGCTACGCGTGCAAATAAGAATGCTGCTTTCCCAAAACTGGATGCCAAAATACCCATGGAACTGGTTAAGGATTATGAGAAAATCAGAGTTTATAATCCTGCTTTGCCGGAAGTTCAGGAACGGATTGTAAATATTGTCAAGGAAATTATTACCAAGTATGACGTTGACGGTATTCACATGGATGATTATTTCTATCCGTCATTGGAAGCTTCTGAGACAATGAATGATGGTGCGGAATTTCAAAAATATGGGAAGGATAAATTTAAGAATGTCGAGGATTTCAGGCGTAATAATGTAAATACCGTAGTTAGGAATATCCAGAAAACTATTATTGAGACTCGTCCGGAAGTGATTTTCTCTATTAGTCCGGCAGCTGATATGGAGCGTAATTACAACACATTGTTTGCAGATGTCAATACGTGGGCAAAGGAAGGCTGGGTGGATGTGGTTATTCCGCAGCTGTACTTTGCCACAGGTAATGATGCTACCAGTTTTAATCTGAGGTTGGATTTATGGTCGCAATATACATATGAAAACCACTTATTGATAGGATATGGCATTTATAAATTTGGTGATTCGCAATATGGAAGTAAGTTTCAATCGTCAGATGACTTAATGAAGCAGTTTGAACTGGCAAGTGCAAAGCCGAAGGTAAAGGGAAGTGTATTGTACAGTGCCAAGAACTTGGTAGAAAATAAGGTTGGTATTGCAGATGCGGTCAAGGCTATATATGGAAAGAAAGTATTGCCTCCTTATTTAGGACGAACTGCTGCAGTGCTTCCTCCGACACCGGACAATATCAGGTTGAATGGGGCTGATTTGTCTTGGGGAGCGGTTTCAAATGTTGCTTATTACGCTATATATAAAGATAATGGGAAAGAGCGGAAAGCCGATTTGGTAGGTATTACCCAAGGAACGTCATTTAAATTATCGGAAAAGGGAGTTTATTTTGTGACTTCGTTATTCAAAAATAATGCAGAAAGTGAGATTTCAGAAACTGTGTCTTATTGATATACTTAAAACGACTTGAAATCGTAAGTCTCAAGCAACATAGTCAAGGGTGTGTTAAAAATGAATGCTGTAATAGTAATGACATTCTATTTTTGACACACCCTTATCGGTTTATGGATTAGGAGAAATTTTAAAGCGCTTTCTCTCTAATCAGATACTCTGCAATCTGTACCGCATTCAATGCAGCGCCTTTCTTGATCTGGTCGCCCACAATCCAGAAAGTCAATCCGTTCTCATTGGTGAGGTCCTTGCGGATACGTCCTACGTATACGGGGTCTTTTCCTGCGAGGAACAGAGGCATCGGATATTCTTTCTCTGCCGGATTGTCCATTAATACCAGTCCGTCACCTTTGGCAAATGCTTCACGTGCCTCCTCGATAGAGATGGGCCGTTCTGTCTCTACCCAGATACTTTCCGAATGCGAGCGGAGGGCAGGTACACGGACACATGTTGCGCTGACTTTGATGTCGGAGTGCATAATCTTACGTGTTTCGTTGTACATCTTCATCTCTTCCTTGGTATACCCGTTTTCAGTGAATACATCAATCTGGGGAATCAGATTGAATGCCAGTTGATAGGCAAATTTCTCCACGGTCACGGGTTCACCCGCCAATACTTGGCGATATTGTTCGTACAACTCATCCATAGCAGCGGCGCCTGCACCGCTTGCAGCCTGATACGTGGATACGTGTACGGTTTTTATATGAGAAAGCTGTTCGATGGCTTTCAGTGCCACTACCATTTGGATAGTAGTACAGTTAGGATTGGCGATAACGCCGCGCGGACGGTCTTTGGCATCGGCGGCATTGACTTCGGGTACAACCAAAGGAACATCGGCATCCATACGGAAAGCGCTTGAATTGTCAATCATCACAGCGCCGTGCTTGGTGATTGTTTCAAGATACTCTTTAGAGGTGCCTGCGCCTGCGGAAGTGAAAGCAATGTCAACCCCTTTAAAGTCATCGTTGTGTTGCAAGAGTTTAACCTCGATCTGTTTACCGCGGAAGGTATATTTAGTGCCGGCACTGCGTTTAGAACCGAACAATACTAACTCGTCCAACGGGAAATTCCTTTCATCGAGCACTCGCAGGAACTCTTGTCCTACGGCTCCGCTTGCTCCAACAATAGCTACTTTCATTTTTCTTTTGTTTTAATTTAGTTTATAAAATAGTTCTAATCTATCTATAAATGATAGAGTTGGCTGCAAATTTATAACAAATTGCTGTATGACACCGCATAAAGTGAAAACTTTTTCGTTATTTTGCAGTTAAAACCTAAAACTCACTGCGTATGGACTGGCTCAATTTCAGTTTGACACTTCCTGTAACAGACCCTACATGGATATTCCTCCTTGTACTCCTTATTATATTGTTTGCGCCCATATTGCTGAATAAATTGCGTATACCGCATATTATCGGTATGATTCTGGCGGGATTGGTGATTGGAGAGCATGGCTTCAATATCTTGGTGCGCGACAGCAGTTTCGAGTTGTTCGGCAAGGTCGGACTTTATTATATCATGTTCCTGGCAGGGTTGGAAATGAATATGGGCGATTTCAAGAAGAATCGCGGAAAGGCTGTGATGCTGGGATTGCTGGCTTTCGTCATTCCGATAGGCATAGGCTTGGTTACCAATATGATGTTGCTGAAGTATAGTCTCGTGACGTCCATATTGCTGGCAAGTATGTATGCCTCGCACACGCTGGTGGCTTACCCGATTGTAATTCGTTACGGTGTGTCCCGTCATCGCAGTGTAAGTATTGCTGTGGGCGGTACGGCTGTGACGGATACGCTTACATTGCTGGTGCTGGCAGTGGTGGGCGGTCTGTTTAAAGGGGAGTCCGGCGGACTGTTCTGGCTGTGGCTGGTGGTTAAGGTCATATTCCTCGGAGCGCTGATTATGTATTCGTTCCCACGCATCGGACGCTGGTTCTTCCGCCGCTATGATGATAACGTGATGCAATTTATTTTCGTGCTTGCCATGGTTTTTCTGGGAGCGGGTTTAATGGAGTTCGTGGGAATGGAAGGCATCTTGGGAGCATTCTTGGCAGGGCTGGTTTTGAACCGCCTCATACCGCATGTATCACCGTTGATGAATCATCTGGAGTTTGTCGGTAACGCTCTGTTCATACCTTATTTCCTGATAGGGGTGGGCATGCTGATTGATATTCATGTCATCTTCGGGCAGGGAGACGCTTTGAAGGTGGCTGCCGTTATGATTGTTGTGGCGCTGGTGGGCAAGTGGATCGCTTCCTGGCTGACGCAGAAAATTTATAAAATGGCTCCCATAGAGCGTGAGCTGATGTTTGGCTTGAGCAATGCACAAGCAGCAGCTACGCTGGCGGCGGTATTGGTGGGTTATAATATCATCTTGCCGAACGGTGAGCGTTTGTTGAATGAGGATGTGCTGAACGGTACGGTATTGCTGATTCTTGTGACATGTGTGGTGAGCTCCTTTATTACGGAAAGGGCCGCACGCAAGATTGCCATGTGCGAGGCGCATCTGGAAGAGGAGCGTACGGTTGAGGCGGAAAGGATTCTTATTCCGGTGGCGAATCCGGATACGATTGAATATCTGATGAACCTGTCCTTGTTGATACGTGATACCAAACAGAAAGATAATCTGTTGGCTTTGAACGTAATCAATGACAACAATACTTCCGAGGGTTTGGAGCTTCGCGGTAAAAGGTATTTGGAGAAGGCAGCCATGATTACGGCTTCTGCCGATGTGCCGTTGCGCCAGATTACACGGTACGACTTGAATATTGCTTCGGGTATTATCCATACGGCGAAAGAATATGAGGTGACCGATGTGATTATCGGTTTGCACCGTAAGGTCAATATTGTAGACTCTTTCTTCGGTATGCTTGCCGAGAACCTGCTGAAAGGACTGCATCGAGAAGTTATGATTGCCAAATTCCTGATTCCGATTAATACGATACGGCGAATCATCATAGCCGTTCCTCCCAAGGCGGAATACGAAGCAGGCTTTCAGAAGTGGGTGGAGCATTTTTGCCGGATGGGCGGTACGTTGGGCTGCCGGGTACATTTCTTTGCAAACGAGGAAACAACTGTACAGTTGCAGGCATTGGTGAAGAAAAAGTATGGACAGACCTTGACGGATTTCTCTCGTCTGGATGATTGGGGGGATTTGCTGATATTGACCGGGCAAGTGAATTACGACCATTTGCTTGTAGTGATAAGCGCACGTAGGGGGTCCATCTCTTACGACAGCTCTTTCGAGAAGCTCCCGGCGCAGTTGAGCAAATACTTCTCCAATAATAGTTTGATTGTACTTTATCCCGACCAGTTGGGCGAACCCCAGGATGCCGTCTCTTTCTCTAATCCGCGAAATGAGGCGCAGCATTACGAGAAGGTAGGAAAGTGGGTTTATAAATGGTTTAAGGAAGATTAGTAAGTGATTAGTGATTAATGATTAGTGGTTGGCGATGATGGAGGATTGGAAACAGAGAACCCGGCTTTTGCTGGGAGAGGAGAAAATGGAAAGGCTGCAACAGGCGCATGTGCTGGTTGTAGGTCTTGGTGGAGTAGGCGCTTATGCAGCCGAAATGATATGCCGTGCAGGTGTGGGGCGGATGACGATTGTGGATGCGGACACGGTGCAACCTACCAATATAAATCGTCAACTGCCTGCTTTGCATTCCACTATGGGGAGGGAGAAGGCGGAGGTTTTGGCGGCACGTTTCAAAGATATCAATCCGGACATACAGTTGACGGTGCTGCCGGTATTTCTGAAAGACGATAATATACCCGAACTGCTTGATGCCGCCCGATATGATTTTATAGTGGATGCCATTGATACACTTGCTCCCAAATGCTATTTGATAGCGGAAGCACTGAAACGGCATATTAAGATTGTGTCGAGTATGGGGGCGGGCGCAAAGAGTGATATTACGCAGATACGTTTTGCCGATATATGGGATACCTATCATTGCGGATTGAGTAAGGCGGTGAGGAAACGTTTGCAGAAGTTAGGGATTAAACGTAAACTTCCGGTTGTATTCAGTACCGAGCAAGCCGACCCTAAGGCAGTGCTGTTGACGGAAGATGAACAGAATAAAAAGTCCACTTGCGGAACTGTAAGCTATATGCCGGCTGTATTCGGCTGTTACCTTGCGGAATACGTCATTAAGAGGTTGTAATAGGGCTATCAAACAGTCAGAACGTACCTATGTGTTAAAGATAAAATGTGTCATGACCGTAAGGAATAAACAGTAACTAAAACAATGATACGATTAGAAGGAATAACGAAGAGTTTCGGCAGTTTACAGGTGTTGCGGGGCATCGACCTGGAGATAAAAAAAGGGGAGGTGGTCAGCATTGTCGGTCCCAGCGGTGCGGGCAAGACCACTTTGTTGCAGATTATGGGAACTTTGGACATGCCCGATAGCGGTTCGGTAACGATTGACGGTACATTGGTGAATTGCCTGAAGGAGAAAGAACTCTCCGCCTTCCGTAATAAGCATATAGGCTTTGTCTTTCAGTTCCATCAGTTGTTGCCGGAATTTACGGCTTTGGAGAATGTAATGATACCGGCTTTCATTGCCGGAATGGGACAGCAGGAAGCCAGAGCGGCGGCTGCCGAAATATTGGACTTCATGGGATTGGCGGAACGCGCTTCGCACAAGCCCAATGAGTTGTCCGGTGGCGAGAAGCAAAGGGTTGCCGTTGCCCGTGCGCTCATCAATCATCCTGCGGTGGTGTTGGCGGATGAGCCGTCCGGAAGTTTGGATACGCATAATAAGGAAGAGCTGCACCAACTGTTCTTTGATTTGCGTAACCGTTTGGGCCAGACATTTGTAATTGTGACGCATGATGAGGAATTGGCACAAATCACCGACCGTACCATTCATCTGAAAGACGGTGAAGTTTGTAAGGAATAGCTGTCTGTCTCTTCATTATTCAAAACAAACATAGCGGCTAAGCCGCTCCAAATCGCTTTCGGTAAATTCTTCGTGGAGGGCAAAGGGTTTGAGGTTGTGGAGCATTCCTTTCTTTTTACGGTATTCCACAAGGGCTTTTGCCTGGTAAAAGTTTATATAAGGATGGTTGCGAAGGCGCTCTATGCCGACCCGGTTCAGATTAATGCGCCGGATTTCAGAAGGCGTAACGGTGAACCATGCTTGCAGTTGGCGATAATCCAAATGAATTTCCTGCAATTGCTCTATTCGGTAGAAGCCGCCTAAACGTTGCCGATAGTTCACTATCGACCGGGCTATGCCGCTGCCTACGCCGGGAACTTTCTTCAATTCAGTGGTATCTGCATGATTTAAGTTAAGCACGGTGCCTGCCGGATATTTATAAATACTGTCTTTGGGTGTCTGCCTAAGGGTGAGTAGAGAGGTTGCCTTTCTTATAGTGTCTTCTGCCGTAAAATAGATGTAGGGAGAGAGCGTTTGGTACTGTTCTTCTGTCAATCCATATACTTTTTTGAAGTCTTCGGCCTTACGGAACTTTCCTCCTTTGCTTCGATAACGTAAGATGTTCTTTGCCATCCATGCAGGAAGACCTAAGCGGCAGAAGGTGACGGAGTCCGTACGGTTAGGGTCGAAAGGAGCTAATACAACTGTTCTCTTTTTATATCTCTCCGATTTTTTGAAACGGCTGTTCTCGTTTTTTTCTTGTTCCCGCACAGAACTGATAAAGTTGTCGTATTCTTTCAAGGCGGCAGCCTGTATTCTGGCTTCTTCTTCAGAAAGTTGCCTGCTGTTTTGCCGGAAAGAATAGATATACCCGGAGAGAAAGATGAGGATTATCCCAATGATGAGAACAAGGATACCTCGCCTTTCTCCCCGGGAGAAGTATAAGAAGTCTTTAAACGGATTCTTCATTATGGTTTATTTGAAGAAGCCCAACTCGTTGATGAAAATAAGTCCAATTCCTATTGGGGCGATATATTTCAGAATGAAGATTAGTAATCTGTATATATGTATATTTAAAGTTCCGTTATTGCTGACTTCTTCCCATACAATCTTTTTATCCAGGTACCATCCGGTGAAGATAGAGATAAAGAACCCGCCTAAGGGTAACATGATTTTAGCGGTGACGAAGTCGAATAAATCGAACAGGTTAAGGCCGAAAATCGTGTAACTCTTTCCTACGCCCAATGACAACGAACACAACACTCCCAGCACGATACAGCCGGAGGTAACCAGTTTGGCTGCTTTTCCTCGTGTAAACTTGAACTCCTCATGCAGATATGCTGTTACCACTTCGTGCAAGGAAATGGTTGAAGTCAATGCCGCCAGCGCCAGCAAAACGTAGAACATGATGGATAAGGCGATTGCCAGCCAGGGTATGTTGCCGAATGCCTGTTGAAATACGTTGGGTAAGGTGATGAACAATAAACTCGGTCCTGCATCCGGCTGGATGCCAACGGAAAACGCCGCAGGGAAGATAATGAATCCGGCAAGAATGGCGACTAACGTATCAATCCCTGCCACATTGAGTGCTGTTTTAGGCAGGTTGGTGTCATTTCTGAAATAAGAAGCGTATGTGCAAAGACATCCCATACCGAGGCTGAGTGAAAAGAATGCCTGTCCCATTGCACCTAAGAAAACATTACCGTCCACTTTGCTGAAGTCGGGTTTCAGCAGGAATTCGATACCCGCACTTGCACCGGGTAGTGATACGGAACAAATGGCAAGCACTACCAGCAGGATAAACAGCATGGGCATCATTATCTTGGCTGATTTTTCAATACCCTTTTCCACTCCTTTTATGATGATGAAGTGTGTGGCTAACAAGAATACCACCAACCAGATAACAGGACGCCACGGATTGCTGACAAAGCCGTTGAAGGAAGCGATGAACTCTGCGGCGGACTTACCGGCAAAACTGTTGGTTGCGGCTTCTCCTATAAACTCCAAAGTCCAACCCGCTACTACCGAGTAGTAGCCCAAAATAAGGAATCCGGCTAATACACCCATTCGTCCCACCCAACGCCAATGGGTTCCCGGAGCCAGCTTTTGATACGCTCCGGCAGTGTTGGCGCGTGAACGGCGTCCGATAAGAAATTCGGCTATCATGATAGGAATACCTAATATAAGTACACATACCAGATAAATCAGTATGAAGGCTGCGCCACCATGATTGCCTGTTTCAAAAGGGAATCTCCAGATATTACCCAGGCCAACTGCAGAACCGGCTGAAGCAAGTATCACTCCCAATTTGCTTCCAAAGTTGGCTCTTTCATTTCTTGTCATAAAACGTGGATTTTTCTTACAATTCGTTATTAATTGCTCTTAAAACGCACAAATATAGAAAATGTTCCATACTTTTGCACACAGATTGTTCATAATTTGAGATATGCTATATTATATTAAGAAATATCCGGTATCGCTGGTGATAATACTTGCTGTAATTTATCTGTCGTTTTTTAAACCGCCCACTACCGATCTGGGCACTATCCCTAACCTTGACAAGGTGGTGCATATCTGTATGTATTTCGGCATGTCCGGTATGTTGTGGCTGGAGTTCTTGCGGGCGCATCGGAGAGACCGTACGCCTATGTGGCACGCATGGGTAGGAGCATTTGTCTGTCCGGTATTGTTCAGTGGAGCGGTAGAATTGTTACAGGCATTTTGTACTACCTACCGTGGCGGCGATTGGCTGGATTTTGCAGCCAATACCACGGGAGCTGTCCTGGCGTCATTGGTGGCTTGTTTCGTGCTGAAACCAAGAGTGATGCGTAAATCTACAGATTAGAGATAATCGACTACCGTATTCAGTTTTATTCCGTTCGAGCCTTTTATCAGGATTGTCTTTCTGCAGGGTTTGTTCTTTTGGAGCGCGGCTATTAGAGCCGGAGCATCGGGATAAGTGGTATACGTGTGGCGGGTTGCTGCAAATAATTCGCCTACCAATATTACATCCTCAAAGCCATATTCTTCCAGATAGTCCACTATTCTCTGGTGCTCTTCGGCACTGTCTTTTCCCAGTTCGCGCATATCTCCCAATATCAGCATTTTTTTCTCGACTTGCATGTTGCGGAAATTTCCGATGGCTGCCAGCATGCTTGTGGGATTGGCGTTGTAGGCATCGATAATCAGGGTGTTGTCGGCCGTTTTTTTCAGTTGCGAACGGTTGTTCCGGGGTTCATATTCATTCAGGGCTTTGTCTATCTTCTCTGCTTCTACTCCGAAGAAATGCCCGATAGTGACGGCTGCCAGAGCATTGGGAAAGTTATATTCGCCAATCAGCCGGGTATGCACTTGGTGAAATTCTCCTTCTTTTCCGGCTCTCCACTCAAAAGCGAGGTAGGGGGAATTGCCGGTAACGTGGCCGTTGATATACAGACTGTTTTCTTCTCCGTAGGTTATCGGATTCAATCCCCGGGCTATTTCCCTGAGGTAAGGATTGTCCTGATGAAGGAAGATGGTGGAGTTTCCCTGCCGGCGCAGATAGTCGTACAGTTCGCCTTTGGTCCGGATAACGCCTTCGAAAGAACCGAAGCCTTCCAAATGAGCCTTTCCTACATTGGTGATAATCCCATAATCGGGTTCGGCTATTTCCACCAATTCCTTGATGTCGCCGGGGTGGCTGGCTCCCATTTCCACTACGCCGAGCTCATGCTCTGTTGTCAGGCGCAACAAGGTGAGCGGTACACCGATCGGATTATTCAGATTTCCCAGTGTGTACAGTACATTGTACTTTTGAGACAATACGGCGGATATAAGCTCCTTGGTCGTTGTTTTCCCATTGGTTCCTGTAATGCCGATGATGCGCGTACCCAATTGGCGGCGGTGATAATTGGCAAGCTGTTGCAAGGTGTGCAGGCAGTTATCCACTAATATATAACGTGTATCTCCGGTAGGAGCATAGGCGGCTTCGTCTACAACGGCGTAGGCGCTGCCTGCTTCCAATGCTTTGGCGGCAAAGGCGTTGCCGTTGAACGTATCGCCTTTCAAGGCGATAAACAGTGAGCCTTCGGGGCAGTTGCGGCTGTCGGTGGTTATGCCGGTGCAGCCGAGAAATATCTGATAAAGAGCGGTTATATCCATATCTTTCTCCTTCGGGGAGTTTTGCAGTTCGTAATAAAATTGATATTTTGCGAACAAAGATACCTTATTTTTCAGACTTGGTGTACCAACAATGGCTTTTTTGTTTACATTTGCAGATATATAAATCAAAAAACGCTGCCATGAAAGTTCTGCAATCCAAATATATAAACGTCAACGGTTCGCTGTTGGACCTTTCTTCTCCCTGCATCATGGGAATTCTCAATGTCACCCCCGATTCTTTTTATGCCGGCAGCCGCATGCAGACGGAAGCCGACATAACAAGCCGCATAGGGCAGATTGTGGCGGAAGGAGCTGCTATCATCGATGTGGGCGCTTACTCTTCGCGTCCCAATGCGGAGAATGTGTCGCCTGCGGAAGAGATGGAACGCTTGCGCATGGGGTTGGGTGTTCTGAGGAAAGTACAGCCCGATGCGATTGTTTCGGTAGATACCTTTAGGGCGGATGTGGCGAGAATGTGTGTCGAGGAATACGGTGTGGCAATTATCAATGATATAGCCGCCGGAGAAATGGATGATGATATGTTCCGTACGGTTGCCGACCTGAATGTTCCTTATATCATGATGCACATGCAGGGTACACCGCAAAATATGCAACAGCATCCCCATTATGATAATTTGCTGAAAGAGGTGTTTATGTACTTTGCCCGTAAGGTGCAGCAATTACGCGATTTAGGCGTAAAGGATATCATATTGGACCCCGGGTTCGGCTTTGGCAAGACCATTGAGCATAATTATGAATTGTTGGCTCATCTGGAGGAATTTCGTATTTTTGAACTTCCCTTGCTGGTTGGCGTTTCCCGTAAATCTATGATTTATCGCTTGTTGGGAACGACTCCGCAGGAAGCGTTGAACGGTACAACCGTATTGGATACCATCTGTCTGTTGAAAGGGGCTGATATACTTCGTGTGCACGATGTGCGCGAGGCAGTGGAAACGGTGAAAATCGTGGAAGCCATGAATGTGGCCCGTTCTGCGTTAATCGCTAATAATTAACCATTAATCACTTGCGACCGTGTTTTTTGAATTTGGCATAAAAGATTTTATAGACATCCTGCTGGTAGCTTTCCTGCTTTACTATACATATAAGCTGATGAAAGCTTCCGGATCTATCAATGTGTTTACGGGTATACTGGTGTTTATCCTGATTTGGCTGGTGGTTTCTCAGGTGCTGGAGATGAAACTGTTAGGGTCTATTTTTGATAAACTGGTCAGTGTGGGTGTGTTGGCACTTATCGTCTTGTTTCAGGATGAAATACGGCGGTTTCTGCTTACGCTCGGTTCGCATCAGCATGCCAGTGCGTTGGTGCGCTTCTTTACGGGAAACAAGAAAGAAGGCATGGAGCACGATGAAATTATGCCCGTTGTAATGGCTTGTATCAGTATGGGCAAGCAGAAAGTCGGTGCATTGATTGTGGTGGAACATAATATGCCGTTGGACGATGTGGTGCGTACAGGGGAGATTATCAACGCCGATATAAACCAGCGCCTGATAGAAAATATCTTTTTCAAGAACAGCCCGTTGCACGACGGAGCTATGGTTATCAGCAAGAAACGCATTAAGGCGGCAGGATGTATCCTGCCCGTGTCGCACAATCTGGATATTCCGAAAGAATTGGGTTTGCGGCATCGTGCGGCGATGGGAATATCTCAGGTGTCGGATGCCCATGCGATCATTGTATCGGAAGAAACAGGCTCTATTTCGGTAGCCTACAAAGGGCAGTTTTATCTGCGCCTGAGTGCCGAGGAATTGGAGAGTCTTTTGACAAAAGAAATTTAGATGCGGCATTAGTAGGCTGAGGCGCATTGGTTGTTCGGTAATCAAAGGTAGCTCTCCTTTCTGTATTCCCCCGTTATATTGAGGATAAGCGACCTGTAATTTATAACTTATAACAAATTTATATGGATAGACGAAACTTCTTGCGAACCGGCGGAATGGCCGTTCTTGGTTCACTGGCTATGCCTTCGCTGGCTATGCCCGGGTCTGTGCGCGGAGCATTGGGCGGTGCGGACTCTAAGTCTGCCGTTGCTGCCGCTGCCAATCATTTTGGTGTGACGGAAGCGGATTTAAAGAAAGTAATGGCTGTTGCTTTGGAAAAGGGCGGCAATTATGCGGACCTTTACTTCGAACACACTTTCAATAATAGTGTGAGTTTAATGGACGGTAAGGTGAATAACTGCGGCTCCAATATCGATTTCGGTATGGGAGTGCGTGTGCTTTCCGGAGACCAAAGTGGCTATGCCTATGTAGAAGGCGTTACCTTGGAAGAAATGTTGCGTGCCGCCCGTACTGCTGCCCGTATTGCATCTTCGGGCAGGGCAGACAAACCTGTGGGGCTGACGGAGAAAACCATAGCCCGGAGCCGCTATACTGTGGCTACTCCCTGGGAAGATGTGGGCGTAAAAGAGAAGATTCCCTATTTGGAGAAACTGAATGAGAAAATATTCTCTTTGGACAACCGTGTGCGAAAGGTACAGGCCTATTTGCAGGACAGCACTTCGCATGTACTGTTCTGCAATTCGGAAGGTGTGAGTTATTACGACTACCGTCCAATGGTATCCTTTATGGCAGTCTGCATCATGGAGGAGAACGGTAAGATGGAAAACGGCTATGCAGGCAGGTCTTACCGCAAGGGATTCGAATTTATGACCGACGATGTGGTGGACGTGATTGCCCGTGAAGTGGTAGATCGTACTGCTATTCTATTTAAGGCCATTAAGCCTAAAGGTGGTGAAATGCCCGTTGTAATGGGTTCGGGCGGTTCGGGAATCCTGCTGCACGAGGCTATAGGGCATGCGTTCGAGGCAGACTTCAACCGTAAGGATATATCCATATTTGCCGGTCAGTTGAACAAGAAGGTGTGCAACGAACATATTAACGTGGTGGATGACGGTACGATACCTTTCAATCGGGGTTCCGTGAATTTCGACGATGAAGGCGTAGAGGGGCAGAAAACGTATATTGTCAAGGAAGGTGTGCTCACCAGCTACCTGCACGACCGTATCAGTGCAAAGCATTACGGTGTGAATCCCACCGGAAACGGTCGCCGCGATACATTCCGTAACCTGCCTATTCCCCGTATGCGTGCTACGTATATGGAAGCCGGCAATATGAAAGAAGCGGATATTATTTCTACGGTGAAGAACGGTATTTTCGTAGACACGTTTACGAATGGTCAGGTACAGATTGGAGCCGGTGACTTTACGTTCTTCGTGAAGTCCGGTTATTTGATTGAGGACGGAAAGCTGACGCAACCCATTAAGGACATCAATATCATAGGTAACGGTCCGAAAGCATTGGCAGACATCACAATGGTGGCCGACAATGATAAGATTGACAATGGTACATGGACCTGTGGTAAGGATGGACAGTCTTGTCCGGTGACGTGCGGTATGCCGTCGGCATTAGTCAGCAAACTCACCGTAGGAGGGGAAAATTAAGTACTAACGGAGCATTGATAACTGATAATTTCTAATTGTCAATTATCAACAGCTAACAATCAACTGAAAATATGATTACAGACAATAATAAAAAGCTGGCGCAGTGGGCAATGGACTATGCCTTGAAAAACGGGTGTCAGGCAGCAAAGTTGGTGTTGTACTCCAACTCCAACGCTTCATTTGAATTACGCGATGCCAAGATGGACAGATTGCAACAAGCCTCGGAAAGCGGGTTGAGCATCAGTTTGTATGTGGACGGTAGGTACGGTTCTTATTCAACCAACCGTTTGGATAAGAAAGAACTGGAGACGTTTATAAAGAACGGTATCGAATCTACGCGCTATCTGGCAGTGGATGAGGCACGTGTGTTGCCCGATGCTTCCCGTTACTATAAAGGTGGAAAGCCGGACTTGCAATTGTTTGACAAGCGTTTCGAAACTATTAATCCGGATGACAAAGTTGCCATTGCGCGTGCTGCTGCCGAAGAAGTCTTGGGCAAAGACAGCCGCATTATATCCGTAGGAACTTCGTATGGTGACGGAGAAAGTTCTTCCTACCGCTTGACGAGCAACGGTTTTGAAGGCGAGTCCAAGTCTACCTGGTTTTCGCTTTCTGCCGATGTGGCATTGCGTGGCGAGGGAGAGGCGCGTCCATCTTCTTATTGGTATGAATCGGCTCTGTTTTACGACAAACTGGTAAAATCGGGTGTCGGAACGAAAGCCTTGGAGCGCGTACTGCGGAAACTTGGACAGAAGAAGGTTGCTTCCGGCAAGTATACAATGGTGGTAGACCCGATGAATGCAAGTAATTTGCTCAGTCCGGTACTGAGTGCGCTGTACGGTTCGGCATTACAGCAAAAAAACTCTTTTCTGTTGGATAAGCTGAATGTGAAAGTAGGTGCCGGATTATTGAATCTGATGGATGAGCCCCATTTAATCGGTGCAAGCGGTGCGCGCTATTTCGATAGCGAAGGAGTGGCAACCGAACGGCGTTCTATCTTTGAAGAAGGTGTGTTGAAAACATACTTCATTGATACCTACAACTCTAAAAAAATGGGAGTGGAGCCGACTGTCAACTCTCCTTCCTTATTGGTGCTCAAACCGGGAAGCAAAGATTTGAACGGTCTGGTGGCCGACGTGCAGAAAGGCATCCTGGTTACCGGATTCAATGGCGGTAATTGTAACAGTAGCTCCGGAGACTTTTCGTACGGTATAGAGGGCTTCCTGATTGAAAATGGCAAATTGACCCAGCCCGTCAGCGAAATGAATGTCACGGGTAATATGATTACGCTTTGGGCTTCTTTATCGGCTGTGGGTAATGATCCCCGTATGTCTTCTTCATGGCGCATCCCGTCGCTGGTATTCGAAGGCGTAGACTTCAGCGGATTGTAAGAACTGTTAATTCAGCATTAAACTCATGTAAGGGTTTGATGGCGATAATATCTTTTCGGTAAGTTCGCCGACAGTGAGTGCCAAGTGGCTGCCCGGCAGCCGCTTGGCACTACTTATACACTTGCCGTTATTCAGATAGTAGTAACCGTTATTGGCGCTGATCTGCGGGTCTGTAAGTGCGATGCTCATTTTCAGTTCCGGATGCTCGGCGGCATATCGTTGCAGTATCGTTTTGGCATTGATGATGCGCGCCATACCCAATACTTGCGGGGTCGGCTCTGTTTCAGACGGAACAATAACCCGGATGGACGGGAGGTTCAGTTGTTCGCAAATACGTTGTAGTAATAACAGGTACATACCGGAAGTTTCCGCTACGATTTCTCCTGCCTGCCAAATACTGCCTGCCGGATATACGATGGCTAAAGCCGTAATCTTATCGCCTTGCTTCAATGTATAGACGCAGCCTTTCCCCAACTGTAAATCGGCAAGGATTACCCGGAAGTCCGTTTCCGTATGCTGGATACAATAGGGGCGTTCCCGCAGTTTCCGGTTTAAATAGCGATATGATTCTTCCTGATAATCATTTATTTTGTTCAGAACAGCCGTTTCGTCAGCGATGGTAACCTCTGAAGCCGTGAAGGTTGTTGAGGAGTATTTAAAAACCGGTACGTAGCCCATACCGGCATAATACCCGAACAACCAGGGTTCTGCCGGAATCAGCGTGGAAATGGACATGTCATTGTGTAGCATACGGGTAAAGGCTTGCGATAACAGTTCGCGCATAGCCCCGCGATTGCGATAATCGGGATGCGTACAGGCCCCCGACACATATCCTGTCTTGATTTCGCTCTTTCCGAATGTCATGGGATAGGGTAGTATTTGCAGGGCGGCAATCACCTCTTCACCGCTTTGAATGGCGATGTTGACTTCATTGCTGTAACGCAAGCGGAAATACATATCTGTAAATTCATCGCTGTCGTTAAAGCATAGTTTCCATAAACTCTTTATCTTTTCCCGCATTGCTTCACCCCTTATCATAATTGTGCACCCTGTTTTATAGCCCTGTCACTTTACCTTTTTTACCACTTGATAGCCTCTACCGGCTGTTCTTTTAAACAGGCGACGTATTTCTCCAGAATAATGGCAGGCTGATAGGAAAGTTTTGCTTTCCGCAACCCTTCAATACCCAAGTCCTCTTCCCGGTTGATGTAGATATATTGTTCCGGAATATGGTTGGCAAATTCGTAATTAATCATGGCATAAGCGCCGTCTATGCGGGTATCGGCCTTTTCTACATGTACTCCGAACGTATCTTGGTTGATAGGCATGCCGAAAGTAAAAGCCGCAATCTTGCCCTCTACATGGAGAATACCGCCCGTAAGCCCTAACGCATCGAAATTGTGCAGGGCGTATATCAATGCACGGCGTTCGTTGCCGGTACCTTCATGCTGGTCGCAGTTGTTGACTTTGCACCATTCCGCTTCCAAATCGAGGCACTCCCGGATACGGTCGGCTGTAATCGGAGTATATTCGTAATTATAAGTCTTTTTGAATTTGTTGATATGATTCCGCTTTGCCTGAAACTTTTTACCGGATAAGGTGGCTAGGTCGGAGCGCAGATATACGTAGTCGGCGTAATCCCTGTCTGCTGTAAACTGAAATCTGCCGGGCATAAAGGTTTCCAGTTCGGAGCACATTCCGGCGCAGATACCCAACAAGCAAAAAGGCTCTCCTTCCCGGTTGGCATCTTCTATCAGCGCATCCAGTACCTTGTTTAAATCGCCGTTGCCGATAGGCATCATATATACAAGCTCTCCGTCTGCCCAGAATTTCAATAATAGGAAACCGTCCATAATGGCAAACTTGGTGTTGTATAAGAAACGCCAACTGCATAGGTTGGAGAATGAAAGGTCGCAGTTGCGTCGCGGACTGTTTAAAGTAAAGGAAGTAATCAGCTCTTTATCTTGTAGTTCGATATCTTTAAATGGAATCATAAATAATTTCTATTGGTTATAAGAATATAATAACAAAGATAAGAAGATTTTGTTAGAGTAACCCTAACAATCGTAAAATAGTAGGGGTTAGCAAGGCTGTAAATATTCCGTTAAGCGTCAGGCCGAGGCTGGCAAACGCACCGTATTTGCTGCTGATGTCCATTGCTGTGGATGTGCCGACAGCATGGGCTGCTGCCCCTAAAGAAAGCCCTTGGGCCATGGGGCTTCCGATATGGGTGAGTTTCATTGTCTTGAAACCGAGGATTCCTCCCAACAGGCCTACGCAGACCACTACGGCGGCAGTCAGCGCGGGAATGCCGCCTATTGATTTCGTAACTTCCATGGCTATCGGGGTAGTAACGGATTTTGGAGCCAGCGAGTAGATAATCTCATCGGAGGCTCCCATCAGTTTTGCTATCAGGACTACGGAAATAACCCCTACAATACATCCTGCCAATTGTGAAAGCAGGATAGGCAGCAATTGTTTCTTGATAGTCTCCAATTGCAGATACAAAGGAACACCCAACGCAACGACGGCAGGTTTTAACCAGAATTCAATCAGATGCCCGCCTTTGTTATAAGTGTCATAACTGATATTTGTCATCTTCAGGAAAATGATAAGCAGGGCGATAGTCAGTAAGATGGGATTCAGCAGCATGATTCCTGTCTTCTTTTGAAGAAGTTTGGCTAAGAAGAATATCCCGAAAGTAATAGCCAGCAGGAAGAATTCGTTTTCTAAAAAGTTCATTTGATTTTACGTGTTAATTGGTGAACCCATCCGGTAACCACGAGTACCAGCAGGGTGCTGACTAATGAAGCGATGGCGATAGGCCAGAATTCGGCGGCGATAATGTCGAAATAGAGCATAAGGGCTACGCCGGGCGGGATAAAGAAGAATCCCAGATTAGCAACCAAGAAGTCGGACATTCCCTGCACCCAGTGCAGTTTTATCCAACCCAATTTTAAGAAAAGGGTGAGCAGCAGCATACCGATGATGCTGGACGGAAGTTTGATACCCGTTAAGAATACAATCAATTCACCCAAAGCCAGACATCCGAAAAGGATGGCGCATTGACGGATCATAATACCTGATTATTAAATAATACCTAACCTATTGAAAATATTGAAAACGTTGCAAAGTTAGCTATTTGAAGTGAGGAACCGTCTCGTAAATCCACTGTTAGTGTTAAATATTACAATAATTCTCATTTGGTGTGGAAAAAGCCCCGAAATTGCAATGTGTATATTGCAAAATTGTGTACTTTTGCTGCGTGAATAACACGAACTACTGATTCTTATACACAATTAAAATATCATGCAAAGATTAATTAATGAAATTTTAGAGCGTGCGAAAGCCGATCGTCAACGCATTGTTCTTCCTGAAGGTACGGAAGAACGCACTTTGAAAGCTGCCAATCAAATTCTGACAGATGGTATTGCAGACCTGATTCTTTTGGGCAATCCTGCTGAAATCAACGCTTGTGCAACGGAGTGGGGACTTGGTAACATTTCCAAGGCAACCATTATCGACCCGGAAAACAATCCCAAGCAGGAAGAGTATGCACAACTGCTGTTCGAGTTGCGTAAGAAAAAAGGCATGACTATTGAAGAAGCCCGTAAGCTGGTAACCAATCCGCTTTATCTGGGCTGTCTGATTATCAAGAACGGCGATGCCGACGGTCAGTTGGCAGGTGCACGCAATACTACCGGTGATGTGCTTCGTCCGGCTTTGCAGATTATCAAGACTGCTCCGGGCATTACCTGCGTTTCCGGTGCAATGTTGTTGCTGACGCATGCTCCCGAATATGGTAAGAATGGTATTCTGGTAATGGGTGACGTTGCCGTTACTCCGGTTCCCGATGCTTCTCAATTGGCGCAAATCGCTGTTTGTACTGCACGTACGGCTCAGGCTGTCGCAGGTATTGATCCGAAAGTGGCGCTGTTGAGTTTCTCTACAAAAGGTTCTGCAAAACACGAAGTGGTAGACAAAGTGGTAGAAGCCTTGAAGATTGCTAAAGAAATGGCTCCTGATATTGCTATCGACGGTGAACTGCAGGCTGACGCAGCATTGGTTCCTGAAGTCGGTGCCAGCAAAGCTCCGGGTTCTGCCATTGCAGGTAATGCAAATGTGCTGGTTGTTCCGAGCCTTGAAGTAGGCAATATCTCCTACAAACTGGTACAGCGTCTGGGACATGCCGATGCGGTAGGTCCGATTCTGCAAGGTATCGCACGTCCGGTGAACGATTTGTCACGCGGTTGCTCCATCGAAGATGTATATCGTATGATTGCCATTACGGCAAATCAGGCTATTGCAGCTAAACACAATAAATAATTATGGATTTTGAATTATGAATTATGATTGGGGATTTCTTCCTGTTCATGGTTCATGGTTCGCGGTTCATAATTCAGAATTCATAATTTATAATTTAACATTAGTATCATGAAAGTTTTAGTATTGAACTGCGGTAGCTCGTCCATCAAATACAAGTTGTTTGATATGGACCATAAAGAGGTTATCGCTCAAGGTGGTATTGAAAAAATCGGTTTGAAAGGCTCTTTCCTGAAATTGACCTTGCCTGATGGCGGGAAGAAAATTCTGGAAAAAGACATACCGGAGCATACTGTGGGTGTGGAGTTCATCCTCAATACATTGATCAGCCCCGAATACGGCGCAATCAAGTCTTTGGACGAAATCAATGCGGTAGGTCACCGTATGGTACACGGCGGCGAGAAGTTCAGCGAATCCGTTTTGCTGACTCAGGAGGTGCTGGACGCCTTTACTGCCTGCAATGATTTGGCTCCGCTTCACAATCCTGCCAACTTGAAGGGTGTAAACGCTATTTCCGCCATTCTGCCCGATGTTCCGCAGATTGGCGTGTTTGATACCGCTTTCCATCAGACGATGCCCGATTATGCCTATCTGTATGCCGTTCCTTACGAACTGTATAAGAAATACGGGGTTCGCCGTTATGGCTTCCACGGAACTTCTCACCGTTATGTATCAAAGCGTGTGTGCGAATTTCTGGGCGTACAGCCGGAGGGAAAGAGAATCATTACCTGCCACATCGGTAATGGTGGTTCCATCTCTGCCATTAAAGACGGCAAGTGTATGGACACCAGCATGGGTCTGACTCCGCTGGAGGGTCTGATGATGGGTACCCGTAGCGGTGACATCGATGCGGGAGCCGTAACTTTCATCATGGAGAAAGAGGGTTTGGATGCAAACGGGGTATCCAATCTTCTGAACAAGAAGAGCGGTGTAATGGGTATCTTCGGTGAGTCGAGCGATATGCGCGATTTGGAGAATGCCGTGGCTGCCGGTAACCCGAGAGCTATTCTAGCAGAAAAGATGTACTTCTACCGCATCAAGAAGTATGTAGGCGCTTATGCTGCCGCTTTGGGCGGTGTGGACATCATCGTGTTTACGGGCGGTGTCGGCGAGAACCAGTGCAACTGCCGTAGCGAAGTATGCGAAGGTCTTGAATTCATGGGGGTCAAGGTCGACCTGGAAAAGAACAAGGTCCGTGGTGAAGAAGCTGTAATCTCTACAGACGATTCCAAGGTGAAGGTAGTGGTTATCCCGACCGATGAAGAGCTGATGATTGCTTCGGATACAATGGCTATCTTGAATAAATAACAGGTTTGTAATAACAGTCCTGATAAAAGTGCCGGAAACAGTTAATACTGTATCCGGCACTTTCTTTTTAATAATATCGTTATATATGAATGATTTAAAATATCTATCTTTGTTTCCCGATAAAGGGAAATATCAGTATGACAGATAATTTAAATAGAACAAGTTTATGAAACGATTGATTTATGTGTTGTTCTTTGTACTGCTGGCAGGCACATCGTATGCACAGCGGGCAAAGTATGTATTCTATTTCATCGGCGATGGAATGGGAGTGAATCAGGTGAACGGTACGGAGATGTACCTTGCCGAGCAGGAGGGACGTATCGGCGTGAAGCCGCTTTTGTTTACCACATTTCCGGCAGGTACTGTGGCTACAACTTTCTCCGCCACTAATTCCGTGACCGATTCTTCAGCAGCCGGTACGGCGCTTGCCACCGGTGCAAAGACATACAATGGGGCTATTGGTATGGACGATGATAAAAACGCCTTGCAGACAGTTGCCGAGAAAGCCAAGAAAGCAGGCAGGAAAGTCGGTGTCACCACCAGTGTCAGTGTAGACCACGCTACCCCGGCGGCATTCTATGCCCACCAGCCCAACCGTAGCATGTATTACGAAATTGCGCTTGACCTGCCGAAGGCCGGTTTCGACTTTTACGCAGGCGGCGGTTTCCTGAAACCCGCTACGACAGCCGATAAGAAAGATGCGCCGAGTATCTTCCCCATTATAGAGGAAGCGGGATATACCATTGCCAGAGGATTGGATGAATACAAAGCAAAGGCTGCGGATGCAGGGAAAATGGTGCTTATCCAGAAAGAGGGCGCCGTACCTTCCTGCCTGCCTTATGCCATCGACCGCAAGGAAGGTGACCTTACCTTGCCGGAGATTACCGAAAGTGCTATTTCGTTCCTGACAAAAGGAAACAATAAAGGATTCTTCCTTATGGTGGAAGGCGGTAAGATAGACTGGGCTTGCCACGGCAATGACCCTGCCACTGTTTTTGAGGAAGTTATCGATTTGGATAATGCGGTAAAAGTGGCTTATGAGTTCTACAAGAAGCACCCGAAAGAGACTTTGATTGTTGTGACTGCCGACCACGAAACCGGCGGCATGAGCCTGGGTACCGGAAGATATGAGTTGCGCCTGAAAGCATTGACGAATCAGGAACAGTCGCAAGACCTTCTTTCCAAGGCAATTACCGATTTGCGGAAAGATTCCGACAAGGCTTCCTGGGAGGAAGTGAAGGCGCTGCTTGCCGATAAGATGGGATTTTGGGAAGAGTTGCCTTTGACTTGGGAGCAGGAAAAGATGCTCCGTGATGAATACGAGACGTCTTTTGTGAAGAATAAGGTTGTCTTTGAAGAGAGCCTGTACGCCAAGACCGAACCTTTGGCTGCTGCCGCCCGGAAAGTGATGAGCCAGATAGCAATGGTAGGATGGACCGGTTCGGGCCATACGGCCGGATATGTACCTGTCTTTGCAATAGGTGCGGGTTCCGATTTGTTTGTCGGTAAGATGGATAATACGGAAATTCCGAAACGCATTGCGAAAGCGGCGGGGTATAAATAATCTCCTTTAAAGTCGGTCACCTCAGGCGGTACGGATTGACGCCCTTTCAAGTTTGGGTTGAAAAGGCTCTGTATCGCCTGAGGTGATTTTTTTATTTCAAATCTTCTTTGATTACTTCATCCATTTCCCTGATAAGTTTTTTCCGTTCTTTGGCGGATTTCACTTTCTTGTCTTTGCAGCCGGGGTCTGTACGTTCTGAAACCTCTTCGCTCCATTCTTCAAATTTATTCTCTGCCGGGCGGCCGTTGGGGTCGATGTTCTCTTCGGCAATGGAATCGTTTCTGTAAATCATATCATCCATAACGCTTTTGTTTTTAATGGTTATGACGATACTACAAGCAACCGGGCAAAAAGTTCCGGGTTTTCGTTCTTTTTCGTAATCGTTTATAAGAATAAACGGTTTTTGAAAGGCGGGGCAAGTGGTTTACAGTTTGGTTTCCCCTTCGATAAACTCTTCCAGAAACAGGTTCTCGCCGTCGAATACGGCATAGGAGAAATAGTTTATCCAGTCGCCGAGGATAAGGACGCGGGCGGTGGCACTCAGCATCAAATCCAGTTCGATGTGCCGATGGCCGTAGATGAAGAAGTTTATATTCGGATGGTTCTTCAGATACTCTTTGGTATACAGTACAAGATGCTCGTTGTTTTCGCCCATGTAGTCGGGCTCTTTCCCGTCTATTCTTTTCAGGCGGCTGTGCTTTGCCCACCTCAGTCCGAACTCTACGCTCCAGCGGGGGTGGAGGGTGGAGAACAACGTTTGGAGGGTACGGCTGTGAAACATGGTACGCAGCAGTTTGAATTTTTTGTCCGGGTCGCCCAATCCGTCACCGTGGGCAAGGTAAAACTCTTTTCCGTAGATTTCCGTGGTGAGGGGTTCGCGGTGAATGACTACCCCGCATTCCCGGGTAAGGTAATCCCCGCACCAGATATCATGGTTGCCGGTGAAGAAGTGTACTTCCACGCCCATATCCGTCAGTTCGGACAGCTTGCCGAGAAAGCGGGTGTAGCCTTTGGGCACAACCGTGCGGAACTCGTACCAGAAGTCGAACATGTCGCCCAGCAGATATACGGCGGCTGCTTTGTGTTTGATACTGTCGAGAAAGTTCACCAACCGTCGTTCCTGTGTACGTCCGTGCTCGATGGCCCGCGAACCCAAGTGTGCGTCTGAAAGGAAATATACGTTCTTCATATATGCTTTGTTACGTTGTCAGTTAGAGAAAGCCCAGTTCCAACTTGGCCTCTTCGCTCATCATGTCCTTGTCCCATTCGGGCTCAAACACCAGGTTGATGGTGGCAGAGGTCACGCCGTCTATCGATTCTATCTTCTGGCGGACATCTTCCATGATGAAGTCGGCGGCAGGGCAGTTGGGAGCTGTCAGGGTCATGTCGATAGTCGCCTCGCCGCTGTCGGCAACATCTATCTTGTAGATGAGTCCCAGGTCGTACACGTTTACCGGAATCTCCGGGTCGAATACGGTTTTCAGCATGGCTACGATTTTCTCTTCTATTTCAAATTTGGTCATATTCGTACGGTTTGTTGGTTTAGCGAAGCAAATCTAAAGATTTTAATTGAAACTACAAAGAATGTGCAGGCTACATTACAGCACTCCTTCGTCGGTAAAACTGTAATATCTGCCGTCTGTGACTATAACGTGGTCGATGAGGCGGATGTTCATGGTCTGTGCTCCTTTCAGTATGAGCTGTGTCAGTTGGCGGTCGTTCGTGCTGGGCTGCGGATTTCCGGAGGGGTGGTTGTGTATCAGGGCAATCTGTGTGGCGCGTTGCAGCAGGGCTTCGCGTAGGATGCTCCTCACATCGGCGCTGGTCTGGTCGATGCCGCCCCGGCTGATGCGTACCTTGTCTATGACGCGGGATGCCTGGTTGAGCAGGAGTACCCAGAACTCCTCTACGGTGAGGTCGCACAGGAGCGGATGAAAGATTCCGTAGATGTCATCGGATGAGTGTATCGCAACCCGTTCCGAACGCTCTTGCCGGTTTCTGCGTTTGCCCAGTTCGAGGGCTGCCATGATGGTGACGCTCTTGGCTGGCCCGATGCCTTTGAAGCGGGAGAAATCGTGGACTTCCCATTTGCCCAGCTGGTTCAGGTCGTTGTTGCAGCAGGCAAGTGTCCGTTGCATCAGTGCCACGGCACTTTCTTCAGTGTTTCCCGAACCGATAAGGATTGCCAGCAGTTCGGCGTCGCTGAGGGCTTCCGCTCCTTTCAGCATCATTTTTTCCCGTGGCCGGTCTTCTGCCGCCCACCGGTTGATTGTCAGTTTTTTCATCTTTTTTTCATTACCGGCTGCCGGCACTTATAGCCTGTTATTTATAGAAATTCTTCTTGAATGCCTCGAACTCATCCTTGCCACATATGCAACGGTTCCACCAGGCACGCCAGAAACCAGTTCCGTATCCAATGAGCTGGATGAAGGCGGCGGCAATGGAATAGACGCCGATGCGCAGGCTCTTGTTCCGTAGCGTGGAGTCCGTGCATACAAGCAGTGCGTACAATGCAATCGGCAGCAGGCTGTACGGGCAGAAAGGCGCTCCCGCCAACAGCACGGCTACGCCCAGTGTAAATGCTGCCGGCAGCAGATGCACCGTTTTTAGGGATTCGGGATATTTTTTGTAGAGGTTGATGCGGGCGATGCCGGAGTTGTGCACTTGCTTGAAGAATTTCTTCAAGTCCGTCCGCCGCTTATGATACACCCATGCTCCGGGAAAGAGCCTGCATGCGTACCCGCCCTTGAAGATGCGGATACTGAAGTCGATGTCCTCTCCGAAACGCATCCGGGAGAAGCCGCCGAGCGTTTCATAAACCTCGCGACGCACTCCCATATTGAAACTCCGCGGATAGAATTTGTCCATTTTCTTTTTTCCGCCGCGAATGCCGCCGGTGGTGAAGAACGAAGTCATGGAGTAGTTGATGGCTTTCTGTATATCGGTAAAGGAGACGTGCGCACGGTCCGGTCCGCCGAATGCATCGGCAGGGGCTTTTTGCAGTTCCTCTTCCACTGCTGCAAAATAGCCTTCGGGAAGGATGCAGTCGGAATCCAGTATAATCAGGTATTCTCCCCGGCTGCGTTCGGCGCCGTAATTGCGCGTTTGTCCGGGACCGGAGTTGGGCTTGGCGTAGTAATGGATGTCCAGAATGTTCTGATAACGTTCTGCAACGTCCTTGCAGGGAACCGAAGAACCGTCCTCTACGATAATGACTTCGAAATCCTTGAAGCTCTGTCGCGTGAGGCTTTGCAAAAGCTCGTCCGCTTCGTCGGGGCGGTTGTATACGGGAATGATAACGGAATATCGCATGTCTCTGTCTCTTTTTATCGGGTTACGGGAGTTGATGTTGCAAAGATACGTTTTTATTTGGTGACAGACGGTTATTTTCCCGTGCATTCGGACTGTTATTTTCGGTTCATTCTCTTTCTACAAAGTTTGAAAGTGAAAATCATCTGTCACGCTCCGCATGGCCTTGAGAATGAACTGTGCCGTATGCGTATTTCTATTCATATTCGATAGGGTGATTAATCTCTTGGCTCTCAGTGCAAGGTTTTTGGTGTTACGGGGAGAAACTAATTGTTTTATGCGGTTAAACCAAGAGTTTATCCTCGTGAAACTTTTAGTTTCATTAGGGGAAACTAAGTATTTTTAAAAGATGTGCAAAGATAATGCAACAAAGCTAAAAATCAAATAGTTATAAAACATATTTTTAGCAGGGAGGCAAAAGGAAAGCAAAAAAAAGCAGGTTTGGAAAGGAGTTAGGTTACCAAATCGTAACTCCGCCAAATATGCTATAAAAAGAAGTGTAATATGTTATTTTTCAGCCTATTGCTTGTTTTTGCATAGTATCAGATAACTCAACAGAAAGTAAATTTGTAACTAAAAAAAGTTGAGTTATGCGAAGCACATTCAAAGTATTGTTCTACACAAAGAACCAGTCAGTAAAAAATGGTAAGGCTCCGATTATGGGCCGTATTACAGTCAATGGAACCCAAGCGGTTTTCAGCAGTAAAAGAACGGTGTCCCTTTCACTATGGGATGTAAAAGCCAACCGTGCGAAAGGCAAGTCCGAGGAGGCACGCACGCTGAATCAAGAACTTGACAACATCAAGGCGCAGATAACAAAGCACTATCAGTACATTTGCGACCATGACAGTTTTGTTACGGCAAAGAAAGTATATAACCGTTATGCAGGTTTCGCAGAGGAATGCCATACTCTTATGGTACTCTTCAGAGAACAGATTGAATCGTATAAAGA
>OIDT01000032.1_pt1 | contig 149640 bp, 128 predicted proteins | sample 1581601 | NCBI WGS metagenome assembly OIDT01 (sample SAMEA3882515, study PRJEB24775) | human gut metagenome | biome: human-associated habitat; feature: intestine environment; material: feces | place: Netherlands | collected 2009/2010 | reverse complement strand
CTTGAAAGGAACTTTGTAGTCGACAACCCTATTAACAAAACCAACAGCAGCGTCAAACGCTTCAGACAGTCCCTCATCATCAGAAGAAACGGAACTCACTTCATAAGAGAGCAAGACTTGTTCGAGGACCTTCTCCAAAGTATCCAGTCTGTCCAAACTCTCTCCTACATAATTGTCCAAATCTCCCATATCGATATCCTTCATCAAGAGGTGTATTAGCTGGGAGTATTTATCTTTTAAAACCGCTCTACGACTCTCATGCAAACAAGCCTTAATCAGCTTATTTGCAAGACTCTTCTTCTTTTCAGGCGTAAGTTCATCGTAATCAAGTTGATACATCTCAGTAAAAAGGCCGAGTAAAACGGCCTGAGACTCATCGAACTCAGATGAAAGGTTAACCACAAGAAACTCCTAGCTGAACTATGCAATTGAAAGGATCGCCCATAAATTGAACAGATATTTCAGCAACACCATTCACCAAGAACTTCCTGATGAAAGTTACGCTTTACCCATCTCATTGCATCCTCTTGATAAATGCCAAAAATACAGCACATTTTAAGCATTTTAATAATACTGACCGAACATCAAACTTCCCAAGTGCTCAAAAAAAGCAGCGCCAACATACACCCGCATAGGCTAACGAATGGCAGACCATCTAAACATGTCGACCACAAACAATCCCACATAGAATTAAACTATAGCCCTAGGGAGGGAAAGCCAATGAATGTTCAGCAGTATGCAGAGTACTTAATCGATGGGAATTTCATAGAAGCTGAACGCTACAGAAGACAATGCATTCCCAACGTGCTCTATAAATTCATTTCACTAGCCAGCGATGAAACGCTCAATGCCGCAAAACTCAATACCCTTCAAGAGAATGCACTGTGGTTCAGTCCGGTAGATTATTTCAACGACCCCTGCGAACAAAAAGGATTATTCATAGACGGCGCCGAATTGAAATCTGCGGGATGGAGCCCAGAGCAAATTGCAAATTGCCACAGTGTTTTCAATCAGGCTGCAATGGCAGGTCCAATATGCTGCTTATCAGCTGACAGCTATTCGAACATGCCAATGTGGGCATACTATGCCAACAATTCACAGGGCTACTGCATTGAATGCAGTGTAGACAATCCCGACAACATATATGAAGTCAGTTACGAGGAAGCGCCAAGCAGCGTTACGAAAATGACAGCAAACCTTCTTTGTGAAATATATAAAACACAAGGCAAGCCGACTCCGACTCCCAATCAGATTCAAACGTTGATGCTACTAAAATACAACTCATGCATAAAACAAAAGAAGTGGTCACACGAAAAAGAGTATAGAATCATTGCCCCGATCAACGGCAGCCAAGGAATAGCGATTCCAGCTGATTCTTGCGGACTTACTTTCAATAAGTTAATAATAGGCACATGCTGCTCAGAAGGACACACTCAGACACTTTACAGAATTGCCAAGCAACTAGAAATTGGGATTTTTAAACTCGTGCCACCTAGTGATGGTTCGTTATTACCAACGCTTGAAGAATGCTAGTCGTCAAGCTAACACTGTGTGTATAGAAAGTATTATTTCCCGGCGAGGTCGTCGGCCTGGTTGGCACCAACGGTTCGGGCAAGTCCACCATGCTCAAGATCATCGCCGGCGTGCTCGAAGCCAGCGAGGGCGAGTGCATCGTCCGCGGCAACATCGCGCCCTTGATCGAGCTTGGCGCGGGCTTTGACCTCGAGCTCACCGCGCGCGAGAACATCTACCTCAACGGCGCTCTCCTCGGCTACACCGAGGAGTTCATCGACGCGCACTTCCAGGAGATTGTGGAGTTTGCCGAGCTGCCCGATTTCGTAGACATGCCCATGAAGAACTTCTCCTCCGGCATGGTCGCGCGCATCGCGTTTGCTATCGCCACCATCACCGAACCCGACATCCTCATCGTGGACGAGACGCTCTCCGTCGGCGACGTGTTCTTCCAGGAGAAATGCGAGAAGCGCATCCAGCACTTCATCGACGATGGCCACGTCACCGTCCTGTTCGTGAGCCACGCCATGGACCAGGTCGAGCGCATCTGCCAGCGCGCGGTCTGGATCGAGAAGGGCGACCTGCGCATGGACGGCCCCGTCGACGAAGTCTGCAAGGCATATCGCGCGCAGTTCGCATAAATCGCTGCTTTGCCCAATAACGCCGAAGGGTGTGGCAGTGTCAGAAAAGTTGGTGCAACCCGTCTTTCTGAGGGCGCCACCGTTAGAGCTCGCCTTCGTCATGGCATCACGCCGCGCCCCCTGGCGCCCGCGAGCTCCATCGCGGTCTCGACGACCATGAGCCCCTTCCTGCGTGAGACCTCACTCTCCGTGGGCTCTGGCGCGGCGGGCTAGGCCAGCTTCAGCATCGACTCGAGCGGTATGTAGCGTCTGCTCGACCAGTCCTCATCCTGCTCGACGCACACGGCGCCCATCAGGCGAAGCATATATTCCAGGCTAGGGAAGACCTGCACGACCCTCGGCCTGCGCTTGATCGGTAACCGTCATACAGGGATGCGACATCTGAATCAACATTTGCCAAGCCGGCATCCACCGCATATAGTAAAAGCGATTTGGCTATCACATTTGCCGAAGGCGTCACGTATCTAATTGTTGGCTGCCTGTTTAGATTCGTTAAGCGTAACTATGCTTGCCTTTCTTCGAAAGTTCAGATTGGATGTGGCTTTATGGCGTTTATCACGAAGCAGGTGCTGGATGCGGGTCATCGAGGGGGTCGCCTCCCTGATGTCGTGGTGTTTATTCGGTAGCGAGATGCTCGATATGACCTGGTGGTTCGATCCCACCGACCTCCTCCACCATTTTTATTTGCAAATCCGCATAGTATACGTCGTAAGTCGCCAATTAGCCGATGAACTATGACAACCCGTTCGAACGTCAAATCAGTCATCAACGTCAGCTGTTCGTCAGGGGAACCTCGAGCCGCACGACCCGCACTGCCAGCGCCGCACGTCATGCGAGTCGCGGACGCCGACGGCATCTTAAACCTCTTTAAGCACATGTTGGCGATTCGATCCCGACTCGCGGGCGTGTTAGCGTCTCTCACCCAAACGCGTCAAGCTTAAATCCCCAAATCAGGCAACTCCGCCGCAATCGCGTCGAACTCGCGCGGCTGCAGATACACCTCGTTAAGCTCCCGCTTGGAATATGACAGGTAACTGCCGCTGGTCCTCTCGATAAGCTCTTTAGTGAAGAACTGTTCCCAGCTAAAGAACTCGGCGCTCTCGATATGGTCCACTGGATGCAGAAGCATCTCTCGGGTCCTGGCGTCATCAAACAGTGAAGAGCTAAGGACCAGCCACTCAAACGATTCCGGCAGGAACAATCTGATCTTCTTGAACCTCATGAGAGAAGCCACGTACGCCATCTCGGCCCCAAAGGCAGCGCCGTCCGCAATGACCAAAATCTCACCCTCGGGGCGCTCACGAAGCAATCGGTAGATATTCGACTTTCCCCCGGCGCTCACACACGGCACCCCACTCTTCGCGCACAGGGTGGCAAAGAACTCATATCCAGAATTCGAATCCTCCACAATGACCAAGTCGGGACGCTCGCCCGTAAAGCTCGTGGAACTGAATATGCGGTAGACCGACGTGTAAACCCGCTTATATGCCGGATACTTTGAAGATGATCGGGTCGCGTTCTTCAACCCGTAAATTTCATCGACACTGTACGGCAGCTGGGGCAGCGCCTCTCGAGCAATGAGAACGTAGTAATTGCTGCTATGCCTCGCGGCATGCGCAAACTCATGCGTTTTCATAAACGCATTATCCTCATCAATGAACACGATGCTGTCCTCAATATCAGCCAGGTCGCGCTGCCACTTCGCACCAGCGAGCACGCGGCATGGAACATCGCAGTTGATCGTGACGCCACTGCTCTCCCCCAACGCCTCATGCTGGGCAATGAGGTCAATAAGCGTCGTCTTGCCTGTGGCGCTCTTTCCCTGCAAAATCGTTATATTTCTGCAGATAGGCAGCTTTATTTGCACTTTGTTGTTCCGCACGACAACGAGATGATCGCCCTTCATCACGCATCGCCCCGCAGGCAATCGGCGGCGATCAACACCAGCTCGTCCATGCTATGCACGATCGCGCCGGTGTTCGCCACCCGAATGGTGAACTTGCGGTTGCCGAAGTCCATGATGTGATACAAGCTGATCGTGACATCATGAATGCTGGCGATCTTAAGAATCCAATAGGCGCAGTTGTCGCCGCAATTCGAAGCGTTGTAGACGCGCTCCGGCATAAACAACATGAGTAGAAGCGTCTTGACGCCACTGGAAAGCTTCTCCGGCGGGATGACACCCAAAACATTGCTCTCGATGGCGTTGGGGCCGAGCACGGTACTTCCATCAACAGACTTGATCATCCTCTGCGCGAGCTCGTGTTCGAACCACTCAGGCGAGTAGACGTTATTGAAGAACGTTGATGTATTGTAGATTACGCCTTCGACGTCACCGTAATGAATCGTAAGCACAAGCGGCCTTTCCGTTTCCAAACGTGTGGCTAACTCAGTACATCCCATGGTAACACTCACAGAACAATCCGCATGACAGCGCGCTCGTCAACGCCTCCCCGACCGCGTTGCCTAAGCAACGCGCCTCCCAAAGCACGCAAACCCCCAGCCAGCCAATAAGCTAGGCCTCCAATCAAAGACAAGCTGGCACTCGAGTACTCAAGAATTCACCCAAATAAATACAGCAACGACGGGGCCCTTTTACCTGCCATATGCAAATTTGAGCGGTCGATCTTGATGACAAGGCATCCGGGTCTCATATGTTTGTCCGGACGATCTGAGATGCTATTAAAGTCACTCTAAGGAATGGGGAAACAATGGAAGACTCGGATAAACAATCAATTGAGCTCTGGACCGTTCTTCAGGATTATTTGAAATACATCAAACATGATCGAACAAGAGTCACCCTAGAAGATTACGTCGTAGCATCGAAGGCGCATAGAGATTCATTCGTCGGCGCGATACTCCACGGCGGCGCTGGGTATCTTACGATTGTCATAGGCCTACTGTCCGGACTATGTGAACTCGCAAAAGCCATTGCAGTCCCATTGGCCCCTAAGTTCTGTCAAGGTTTGACATGCACGTCGGGCTGGAGTGCTTACACTAAGACAGGGCCACTCGAAATGGCATTCATGGGTATCTCGGTGCTTGCCATTTTCTCCATCTTTCAATTTATTGGAATCGAAAAATACAAAGCTCGACGCAGCATGCCAGCCAAATTCCCAAGCTACGGTTGTTCGCTCGCTAACGTGACGATATCCTGTTTGTTCGCCATCATATTGATGTCCGTAAGCATCCATTTGTTTCTACTCGACCTCAAAAAGACATGGCCCTATTGTCTTTTGTCCATCGCAATCTGCACCATCAGAACGTCTTCAGTGCTCCCAATAGCAATACAAGTTCGAAAGAGGCAGAAGAATCTAATCCTCCCGTTCCGCATCTTGACCGCCTTACTATTGCCGTTCTTGCTTGGATGCCTTCTGTACGTCTCACCCTTCAGTCCAAGAGCAGTAGATTCCGATTATTCGACAGTAGTTCTAGCGCTTCAATTGTCCTTTCTGCTTTTCTGGCTTGGTCTAGTAGGTTCGAGTGAAATTTCGGTATGGAAAAATGGGAATCGAAAGAAAAGCGATAGCATCCGCAGCAGAAAGGATGCTCAAAATGATCTAAGAACCCCAGAAGAATGGTTTGTGCGCGCTCTTGGCTACGACGTGTTTATATTCTGCTTGCTGTTTTGCCTCCTCATAGTTGCCATTGCTGGCGCAGCACCACTCTTTGTGCTTATCGATATGATCCCATCTTTGTAGAAATCTGGTCCTGCCAAGCAAACCAAAAGACACCCTGATAAACAGACCGATCCGCGGTGCCAATTTGAGACAGTTGATTTCCAATCTTAGCGAAACGCTCTAAACGCTTGCGCGATTCTCGCGCTTACCACGACGCCAGAGGTGGGACTTTCGGCCCGTCCCGTGCGTCGCGGTAAGCGCCGCAATCGGATGATGGGCCAGAGTGTTTCGCTAAAGGTTGAAAATCAACCTCTTTAATGTGCCCCTTCAGTGGTGTTCGTATGACTCTAGCGTTTTCCCGCCCTTGAACAGTAGGAGGTCAATGAAGTAAAGTCTGTGTTTTCCAACCGAGAGCTCACGTTCAGATATTTACAAAACCTCACCTTTACATGCAACTTCATCGACTTTCACAGAGGGACCCGAGATAGCGAGCTGATTTCTGATGCCCTGCGACATACTGTTTGCATCCAAATCAATCCTGCACAAATCGAAAACATGGATATCAATGGACTTCTTCAATCCCCTACCCAATTATCCGTTCTCTGCGCAGACCATGGCAGTACGCAAACGACGAGGCGCCGCCACCAAATGATAGAAAACACTTCTCAACGAAAAGGGAGTAGAGCCCCAAGGCTAACGGACCAGGTGGGTCGCAAACGCTTCCAAACAATGTGTATCCTTACACATCAAAGAGGTACGGAATGACAGAACTAGAGATTAAATCCCTTCCAGACTACTTAACCCAAATCTTCGCTCACAAATCAACTGAGTTTTACAATGATGCCGCAGACCTGAAGATACTGTATCGCGGTCAAGCTAATAGCAGTTGGAGCCTTCTCCCTTCAGTTTTTCGGACCGCCGACGACTTTCAAAATGAACGCGTCTTCATTCGCGAGTATGAACGCCAGATGCCAGAAATGTGCTCGGGCAAAGATGGGCTCAGCATTCTTATCGACGCACAACATTTTGGAATCCCAACACGCCTGCTTGACGTCACCCTTAACCCTCTGGTAGCCCTTTACTTTGCATGCGAAGACACCCCTTCTAGTGATAAAGGGCGAAAACCTGACGGCGTGGTAATACAATTTGAACCGTCTGCAGTATTTCAACAAAATGACATAACTGCCCTTGCTTATGCCGAGTACGTGCGTCACTACAAGACTGGAGCTCATTTATCTGATGGATTAAAATCTGCGCTAATCACCTCGATCAAGCAGTCGGGATGTCGTTTTTCCAATGATGCAGCGTCTGCGGTTGAGAACATACTGACGGACAATCCAGGACAGCTTTTCATTTCCCCAACCTACTCAAACGCACGAATAATCGCACAAGAAGGCGCGTTCCTCCTTTGCGCTACATCGTATGTAAAAGAAGAGGATTCAAACATATGGGATGGCTATTTTCAGACTCCAAACCTAAAGAACAGTGGTCTTGACCACGTTGACGTGCGCTACGTGGTGCCACACGCCAAAAAGAAGGAAATCCTACAACAGCTTGATAGCGTCGGGATTAGGGAATCGACACTGTTCCCCGATGCCGAACATAAAGCAAAAGCAATAACCGCAGCCATTCGAAAAGCAAATCTCTTCTCTGGAAGTGTTTAAGAGCGCACACTGAGCGCATCGTCCGTGGCAACATCACTCCGCTCATCGGGCTCGGCGCAGGTTTTGACCTCGAGTTCACCGCGCGCGAGAACATCTACCTCAACGGCGCTCTCCTCGGCTACACCGAGGAGTTCATCGACGCTCACTTCCAGGAGATCGTCGACTTCGCCGAGCTGCCCGACTTTGTGGACATGCCCATGAAGAACTTTTCCTCCGGCATGGTCGCGCGCATCGCGTTCGCCATCGCCACCATCACCGAGCCCGACATCCTCATCGTCGACGAGACGCTCTCCGTTGGCGACGTGTTCTTCCAGGAGAAATGCGAGAAGCGCATCCAGCACTTCATCGACGATGGCCACGTCACCGTCCTGTTCGTGAGCCACGCCATGGACCAGGTCGAGCGCATCTGCCAGCGCGCGGTTTGGATCGAGAAGGGCGACCTGCGCATGGACGGCCCCGTCAACGAAGTCTGCAAGGCACATCGTGCGCAGTTCGCATAATCGCAGCGATAATCAGGTTGGATTTATATAACTGTACGTTTTGGGGATAGTTTTCCGCCGTTTCTCGTGCAACACGAGCGCCAGTCACAGGAAAACACCAGGTCGCAGCAAAATGTTCCCAGCCACACTGGGCGTGCGGCCTCGAAACCTTCCCCAAAACGTACACTTTCATTATCAAGCAAAAGGCGGAGCCGCTATACTTGCATATTTTCTTGCAATCTAGACGAATCTCTGCATACGTCCACATTCGAACAGCGGGCAGGGCACCGCGCAGCAGAACCCATAAGCCTACAGCTCGATATCCACCTTAATATCCGGCACGCGCGCAAGCTCGGCGAGGGTCACGCCGTCAACATATGCGTCGATCGTCTCCTCAAGGCCCGTCCAGAATTTCACGGTCGAGCACAGGTCACTACGCCCGCACGTCCCATCGAGCCCCTCGCACGCAACGGTCGAACGCTCACCCTCCGCCGCGCGCAGGATATCTCCGGCGCGCACGTCGGCCGCGGGCTTGGCCAGCACGTAACCGCCGCCCTTGCCGCGCACGCTCCTCAGCAGCCCCGCGTTCATGAGCGGGCGCACGAGCTGCTCCAAATACTTGAGAGAAATCCCCTCACGCTCAGCGACCTCACGCAGTGAGACCTTGGTCTGATCCATCCCTTTCTTGCTCTCCCCCACCGGATCCCCGCCGATGGCTGCGATGTAAATCATCAATTTGAGCGCATAGCGGCCCTTCGAGGAAATGAGCATGGACGAACCCCCTTGCGGTAAACGATGTGGAGCAACACGAGCACCGACGAAACATCGGCATATTCTCCCAGAAATCGGCTATCATCGTATCGTTAATCCGAGTGAACTTCTAGAGTTTAGCGCGGATCGCACATCGGCCGCGCGCCCCGACGCACGCGCCGCAGCCGCACCCGCGCCCCTCGAAAGGATTTGATATGAGCGCAACACCCCTGCTCAACATCGCCGGCCTCACCGCCTCCGTGGACGAAAAGACCATCCTCCAGGGCATCGACCTCGCCGTCGGCGCAGGCGAGACCCACGTCCTCATGGGCCCCAACGGTGCCGGTAAATCCACCATGGGCCACGTCATCATGGGCGACCCGGTCTACACCGTTACGCAAGGCACCATCACCTTCGACGGCCAGGACATCACCGACCTCTCCCCCGACAAGCGCTCCCGCGCCGGCCTCTTCCTCTCCTTCCAGGCCCCCGTCGAGATCCCCGGCGTGCCGCTCTCGAGCTTCCTGCGCGCGCAAATCGCCGGCCGCCCCGGCCTCGAGATGAAGGGCAAGGAGTTCCGCCGCCGCGTGAAGGAGCTCGCCGCCGAACTCGACATGGACACCGCCTACCTCAATCGCGAGCTGGGCGTGGGCTTCTCCGGCGGTGAGAAGAAGAAGGTCGAGATGCTGCAGTTGCTGCTGCTCCAACCTAAGCTCGCCATCCTGGACGAGACTGACTCCGGCCTGGACGTCGACGCCCTCGGCGTGGTCTCCCGCGGCATGGACGCTTACCGCAAGAGCACCGACGGCTCGCTCGTCATCATCACCCACAACACGCGCATCCTCGAGCATCTCGAGGTCGACCGCGTCCATGTGATGGTCAACGGCCGCATCGTCCGCGAGGACGACGCCTCCCTCATCCCCTGGATCGACGCAAACGGCTTCGGCTCCTTTGAGCGCGAGGCCGCCGCGCAGCTCGCCGCCGAGCAGGCCGCCCAGCCCGCACCCGCCGTCGACCCCGTGCGCGCCGCCTCGATGAACCTCGGCGCCGGCATGGTGCAGTCCCTGCGCGCCACGCTCGACGCGAACGGCGCCACCTGCGGCTCATCCGACAAGCAGTAAGGGGCACGCGATGGCAAAGAACCGCACCGAGGTCGCGGACATCGACCGCAGCCTCTACGACTTCCGCTATGGCGAGGAGGGCTTCGAGCGCCTGGACGCCGGCCTCACGCCCGATATCGTGCGCGAGATCTCCGAGCGCAAGAACGAGCCCGCCTGGATGCTCGAGCGTCGTCTCAAGTCGCTCGAGATCTACCACAATACGCCCAACCCCACCTGGGGCCCGGGCATCGAGGGCCTGGACATGGATCACATCGTGACCTACGTCAAGCCCAACACCGACCAGAAGAACGACTGGGAGTCCGTCCCCGACGACATTAAGGACACCTTCGAGCGCCTCGGCATCCCCGAGGCAGAGCGCAGCTACCTCGCGGGCGTCGGCGCACAGTACGACTCCGAGCTCGTCTACCACAACATGCAGGACACCGCCGCCAAGATGGGCATCGTCTACTCCGGCATCGAGGAGGCCCTGCAGGTCCCCGAGTGGGAGGCCATCATCCGCGAGAAGTTCATGACGCTCATCCCGCCCACCGACCACAAGTTCGCCGCCCTGCACGGCGCGGTGTGGTCCGGCGGCTCCTTCGTCTACGTGCCGAAGGGCGTCAAGCTCGACTTCCCGCTGCAGAGCTACTTCCGTCTCAACGCGAAGGGCGCCGGCCAGTTCGAGCACACCCTCATCGTGGTGGAGGACGACGCGGACTTGCACTTCATCGAGGGCTGCTCCGCGCCCAAGTACAACGTGGCCAACCTGCATGCGGGCGCTGTCGAGCTCTTCGTGGGTAAGCGCGCGCACCTGCGGTACTCGACCATCGAGAACTGGTCGAAGAACATGTACAACTTGAACACCAAGCGCGCCCGCTGCGAGGAGGAGGGCGAGATCGAGTGGATCTCGGGCTCCTTCGGCAGCCATGTGGGCTACCTCTACCCCATGAGCGTCCTCGCGGGCCGCAAGAGCCGCTCGAGCTTCACCGGCATCACGTTCGCCGGCACCGGCCAGAACCTCGATACCGGCTGCAAGGTCGTGCTCGGCGCGCCCGACACCACCGCCACGGTCGAGACCAAGTCCATCTCCAAGGGCGGCGGCATCTCCACGTTCCGCAGCTCCATCGTGGCCACACCGGCCGCCGAGGGGGCCGCGGCGAGTGTCTCGTGCCAGTCACTCATGCTCGACGATATCAGCCGTTCGGACACCATCCCCGCGATGGACATCCGCGCCAAGAACGTCGACATCGGGCATGAAGCGACCATCGGCCGCATCGGCGACGATAAGATCTTCTATCTCATGAGCCGCGGTATCTCCGAGGAGGAGGCCCGCACCATGATCGTGAACGGCTTTGCGAATCCCGTTTCCAAGGAGCTCCCGCTCGAATACGCCGTCGAGATGAACAACCTGATCAAGCTCGAGATGGAAGGGGCGATCGGATAATGAAGATGCCAGGTATGACTATCCGCCATGCGTCCGCCATGCCCGCCCCCACCTGGAGCTGGCTCAAGATGAACGATGTGACGATTCAGATCCCCGACGACCTCGAGCGCAACTGCCAGGTCGAGATCGAGGCGGGAGACACACTCGATAACACCACCAGCTTCGAGGGTTCCGTCGCCGCACTCCAAGAGCGCATCGACAGTGCACGCACGGATAAGCCGGCCGACGAGCGCGCCATGATCACCGCCGCCACCGGCGCCGACCGTGGGGCCGAGGAGCTCGACATCCCCGCACTCTCAACCTATGAGCATCGCGCCGTGCTCTCCGAAATCGCTTGCGACATCGCAAACGATTTTGAAACCGGCGTGGGCGCCGACATGCGCGCCTACCTCAACTTCCTTGCGGGCGGCACCGCCGTGCTCGCCACCGAGGAGGGTGAGGAAGCCGAGGCCACGATCCGCGTCACTACGCACGAGGGCGAGGCTTCGGGCGCCAGCATCGACATCGTCGCGGCGCCCAACTCCACCTTCTCCATCGCGCTCTCCCTCGACAGCGCCGCCGATGCCCCTGCCTTCATGGGCTCCACCATGCGTGTGTTCGCCGGTGCCGGCGCACGCGTCGACATCACGGTGTACCTCACCGCAAGCGATGCCGTCACCTGCGTCGAGGACTCCGGATTCGTTCTGGACAAGGACGCTCGTGTGAGCGTGCGCCATGTGGTCCTGGGCGGCGGCTTCACCGCCACTGGCCTCGCGGCCGACCTGCGCGGCGACCGCTCCCGCATCGACGTCAACACGAGCTACCTCGCCGCCGGCACCCAGCAGCGCGACTTCAACTACATCATCCGCCATCGCGGGCGCAAGACCGTCTCCAACATGGATGCCAACGGCGTGCTCACGGGCACGTCCAAGAAGTGCCTGCGCGGCACCATCGACCTCATCCATGGGGCCAAGGGCGCCGAGGGCAACGAGCGCGAGACTGTGCTGCTGGCGAGCAAGGGCGTGGACAACAAAACCGTCCCGAACATCCTGTGCGATGAGGACGACGTCGCGGGCAACCACGGAGCGACCATCGGCCACGTGCGTCCCGATCAGCTCTTCTACGCGGCATGCCGCGGCCTCTCCCAGGAGCAGACCGAAGCCCTGTTCCTTTCTGCAAAGCTCGAGGACGCCGCGTTGCAGGCGCCCAATGACGCCGTGCGCGCCAACGTCGTGCGCCTCGGCAACCAGATCATCCCGCATTTTGAGGAGGAGATCGCGTGATCGACACCGAGAACGTGACGTGCGACACCTGCACGGCTCCGTCTGAATTCGTCTTCGATGCTTCCGACGAGGTCAGCCGCGGCTGGCCGCGCGTCGATATCGAGCTCAACCCCTTCAAGGGCGACTTCCCACTGCTCGCCCAGCACCCCGAACTCGCCTTCCTGGACAGCGGCGCCACCGCTCAGCGTCCCGCCTGCGTGCTCGAGGCGCAAAAGTCCTTCTATGAGACGATGAACGCCAACCCGCTGCGCGGCCTGTACTCGCTCTCCGTCGAGGCGACCGAGGCCATCGCGAAGGTCCGCTCCCAAATCGCCGAGCTCATCGGCGCCGTGGACGAGCGCGGTCGCGCCCGCGCCAACGAGGTCGTCTTCTGCCGCAACACGAGCGAAGCCCTGAACATCGTAGCCAAAGGCTTTGCCCCGCACGTGCTCGAGCCTGGCGACGAGGTTGTCATCTCCATCATGGAGCACCACTCCAACCTCATCCCCTGGCAGCAGGTCTGCCGCGAGACCGGCGCGAAGCTCGTCTACCTCTACCCAACCCCCACCGGCCAGATCACCGACGACGAGATCGCCGCCAAGATCGGCCCTGCGACCAAGATCGTCTCCTGCGGCCACGTCTCCAACGTGCTCGGCGTGGAGAACCCCATCGCCAAGCTCGCCGCGGCCGCTCACGCCAACGGCGCCTACATGGTGGTCGACGCTGCGCAGTCCGTCCCCCACATGGCCCTCGACGTGCAAAAACTCGGTGCCGATTTCCTGGCCTTCTCCGCTCACAAGGCGCTCGGCCCCATGGGCGTCGGCGTGCTGTGGGGTCGCATGGATCTGCTCGACCGCACCGATCCGGTCTATACCGGCGGTGAGATGATCGACTCCGTCACCGAGCAGGGAGCCACCTGGGCCCCCGTGCCCGAGAAGTTCGAGGCCGGCACGCAAGACGCCGCGGGCATCTACGCCACGGGCGTCGCGCTGGACTACCTCGTGAACAAGGTCGGCTACGAGACCGTCGCCGAGCGCGAGCGCGCACTCGTCCACTACGCCATGAGCCGTATGGTCGAGCTTCCCTTCGTCGACATCGTCGGGTCCATCTACTGGGACCAGCACCATGGCGCCATCAGCTTCAACGTGCGCGGTATCCACCCGCACGACGTCGCCAGCATCATGGACATGGACGGCGTGTGCATCCGCGCAGGCCACCACTGCGCTCAGCCGCTGCTCACCTGGCTTCAGGTCGAGAATCTCGCCTGCTGCCGCGCCAGCATCGCCTTCTACAACGACAAGTACGACATCGATCGCTTCATCGACTCCCTGAACCATGTCTGGAGCGTCTTCCACAACTAGTCGCACGCGACCCTCAATTTAGGGACAGTCCCTAAATTGAGGTTTTCAGTACACGAAAGGACCCGAGCATGGGCAACCTCTACGGCTCCGCCTCTTTCATGGAGCACAATACACATCCCGACTACAAGTACGAGATGGATGCCCCCACGCACACGCACGACGGCATCAACCCCAGCTGCGGCGACGAGCTCACGCTCTCGCTGCGCGTCGAGAACGGCGTGATCGTCGAGGCCGCGTTCACCGGTCACGGCTGTGCCATCTCCCAGGCATCGGCCGACATCATGGCCGAGCTCATCACCGACGAGACCGTTGAGGAGGCAAAGCGTCTGTCGGGTCTTTTCCTCGCTATGATCCGCGGCGAGGAGCTCTCCGAGGAGGATTTCGAAGACCTCGACGAAGCCGCTCAGCTTAAGGACATCTCGCACATGCCGGCGCGTGTGAAGTGCGCCGAACTCGCCTGGCGCACCCTCGACGGCATGCTCGACGCCTAGAGCCCTTCCACGCCACCTCAATTTGGGGACTGTCCCCAAATTGAGGTGGCACAAGACGGCCAGTCTCGATTCACCCGTCCCCGTTTGCGACCTCGTTGAACCAAGGTGGAGATGATCCAGCAGATTACGACATACTTTTCCGAGCATGGGGCCGAATGGGTCCAGATGGTCATCGACCATCTCACCATCAGCGGCATGGCACTCGCCGCGGCGCTCGCCATCGCGGTCCCACTCGGCATCTTGTGTTCCCGGCACGCATGGAGCGAACGACTCGCCACCGGGACAGCTGGGGTCCTTCGCGTGATCCCCAGCCTGGCGATTCTCATTATCTGCGTACCGTACCTGGGCGTGGGCACCGTGCCCGCAGTCGTGGCGCTCACCGTCCTCGCCATCCCGCCCATCCTCATCAACACGGCCGTCGCATTGAGAAGTGTCCCCGCCGATGTCATAGAGGCGGGAGTCGGCATGGGCATGAGTCCGGCTCGTCTCTGGCTCACCGTCAAGGCGCCGCTCGCCTTCCCGCTTGCCTTCTCCGGCGTCCGCATCGCCGCTTCCGAAATCATCGCATCCGCAACACTCGCAGCGTATATCGGGGCGGGCGGCCTGGGTATCCTCATCTATACCGGGCTCGGAGCGCTCCGTAACGACCTGCTCTGGATCGGCGGTATCTCCGTCGCCGTGCTCTCGTTGATCGTCAATCGCGTGCTCGCCATGGTCGATCGACGCATCCGCACGTACGAACACGTCGGCTCATCCGCCCGCTGATTCTACGGACGGCCCCCGTTCCCGCCCATCGACTTCGGCACAGCATGACCAACCGGCCGCCCGGCAATGTGAGAGCCGCCCACAGATCAGCCCCACTGATTAGATACGCACCATTCCTCCCGAAAGGACCATCATGAACACCACAATCACCCGTCGCAGCGCTCTAGCCCTATGTGGCACCGCAACACTCTCATTCCTGAGCGCCTCATCTCTTTCCGGTTGTGGAAACTCCAAAGGCAGCGAGAACGCCATCATAGTCGGCTCGAAGGCTTTCACCGAGGGCGTCATCCTCTCCGAGCTCTACGCCCTCGCCCTGGAGGACGCGGGATTCAACGTCAAGCGCTCGTTTGAGATCTCGGGTTCACTCATTCACACCGCGATTGAAAACGGCGACATCGACCTGTACCCCGAATACACAGGCACCGGCCTCATCTCCGTCCTCAAGATGGACCCCTTGACCGACCCCGAGGAGGTCTACGAGACCGTTAAGAGCGCCTATGCCGATCAGTTCGACCTGGTATGGCTGAACAAATCCGAGGCCGCCGATGGCCAGGGGCTTGTTATTCGCACCGAGGCCGCAAAGAAGTTCGGGATCAAGACCATTTCCGACCTGCAGGCCCACGCCGAGGACCTGCGCTTCGCCAGCCAGGGTCAGTTCGACGAGCGCGCCGACGGCCTCCCCGCCCTCGAGGCCACCTACGGCCCCTTCGACTGGAAGGCCTCCGCGATTTACGACGAGGGCCTGAAGTACGAGGTGCTACGCAACGACGAGGCCGACGTCACCCCCGCTTACACCACTGAAGCCCAGCTCACCGACCCCACCTTCACGCTACTCGAGGATGACAAGCACGTTTGGCCGCCCTACAACGTGGCTCCCGTCGTGCGCGCCGAAGTCCTCGAGGCCAACCCCGGTATCGCCGAGGCGCTCGATCGCGTGAACGCCGCCCTCACCACCGAGGAGCTCACGCACCTCAACGCCCGCGTTGACATCGACAAGGAGGATTACGAGGACGTCGCGAAGGACTACTACGACTCCATTTCATAGCAGTCGCGGCACTTCAACGAGGTTTTTCGTACTGATTCCGGCAGGTTCGAAGTACATTCCCTTGTCGGCGCTTCCCCAACTGGGGTTTTGTCAGGGCTCAGCGCGCCTCTACTTCGCAAAACCCAACACGAGTACGAAAAACCTCATCCAACATCAGCTCCCGCCATGACAAGGCAACGTTACGAGCGGAGAAGGACGGCTCATGACCCCGGCAGTTGAATTCAAAAATGTCACCAAGCGCTTCCCGGGCGCGGCGGCACCGGCGCTCGATCGCGTCTCCCTGACGATCGATCCAGGTGAGCTCGTCTGTGTGCTCGGTACCTCCGGCGGCGGCAAAACCACGTTCATCAAGCTCATCAACCGCCTGCACGATCCCGACACGGGAACCGTGCTGGTGAACGGCCAGGATGTGTCGCAGGTCGACCCTGTCGAGCTGCGCCGGGGCATCGGCTATGTCATCCAGCAGACGGGGCTGTTCCCGCACATGACCGTCACCGAGAACATCGCCTGCGTTCCCAAGATCCTCAAGTGGGACCGCGGCCGCATCGACGCTCGCGTGGACGAGCTGCTTGAGCTCGTCCACCTCGACCCAGCCGATTTTCGCGACCGCTACCCCGCCCAGCTCTCCGGTGGCCAGCAACAGCGCGTCGGACTCGTGCGCGCATTGGCCGCCTCGCCCGAGATCATGTTGCTCGACGAACCCTTCGGCGCCATCGATGCGATCACCCGTGCTAAACTGCAGGACGAGCTGCTACGCATCCACCGCGGCAGTGGCAAGACCTTCATCTTCGTAACGCACGACGTCACCGAGGCGCTCAAGCTGGGCACCAAGGTCCTGGTGGTCGATGCCGGCCGCGTGCAGCAATACGCCACCCCCGAAGAACTGCTCGCACATCCCGCCACGCCCTTCGTATGCGAACTGCTCGAAACGCAGGGCTACACGCCCGAGGGCAGGAGGGCGTGATGGGCCTGTTGTCATACATGGCCACGCACGCCGACGACCTGCTCGAGGCGACAGCCGAGCACCTCATGCTGCTGGGCGCGACCATGTTCATCTCCTGTGCCATCGCCGCGCTCATCACCGTTGCCTGCCTACGAAGCCGACCGCTCGGCAATGCCGTGGTAGAAATCCTCGGCGCAGCGTATGCCATTCCCAGTCTCGCACTGTTCGCCCTGCTCATCCCTCTGACCGGATTGGGCTTCACCAGCGCCGTCATCGTCATGGTCGTATACAACCAGTTCATGCTCGTCCGCAATGCTCTCGAGGGTATTCGTGGCGTTGACCCGGCACTTATCGAAGCTGCGCGCGGCATGGGCCTGAGCGATTCGCAAGTGCTGCTCAAAGTGCAGCTGCCCCTCGCCCTTCCCGCCATCATCGCCGGCGTACGCCTGGCTTGCATCTCCACCATCGGTATCGCCACCATCGCGGCAACCATCAACGCCGGTGGACTCGGCATGATCCTGCTCAGCGGTCTGCGGAGCATGAACATCGACAAGATCCTCGCTGGCACGATTTGCTGCGCCGCCCTCGCACTCGCTCTCGATGGCACGCTCAGGCTTATCGAAGCGCGTAGCCATCTTGTGCATCGGGACAAGCCCGGGGCCGCGCGGCGGTAGACGGGTACACTGTGTACACGGCCGCGACGACGCGGCGCACGATGCACCATGGAGGCAAGGCATGACGTCGAACATCGATCACGAACAGGAGCGCCCAACGGCAACCGGGGCAACCGGGTCCGTCGAGCCGACTCGCGATCGGCGTGCCCCCAAGATCGCCGTAGGTGACACCTCGGCCGTCCAGGACCGCAAAGCCGACAGCACCTCCATGAAGCAGGTGCGCACCACGTTCATCTTCCTCGCGTTCCTCGGAATCGCCTACGCCGCCTACCTCGTCTTGAGCGGCCAGCTCGACGACTTCGTCCGTGCACTCATAGGCGTCAACCCCCAGTGGATCATCGCGGGCGTCGCCTGCTTTTTGTGCTATTACGTCTTCGGTGTCCTCGCATACGCCGCCATCGTCGTGGTCGACCATGATTCCCCCGTGGGCTTTCGGGACCTCATGAGCGTCGAAGCCTCCGGCGTCTTCTTCATGCGCCTCACCCCCGGCGGTGCCGGCGTCATCCCCTCCCAAATCTATCGCCTCACCCGCGCGGGCCTTTCCCTGCCGGATGCCTCGGCATTGCAATTCGTCCGCTTCACCCTCTATGAGGCAGGCGAGGGCATCTTCGCCGCCATCATGCTGCTGTTCTGCGGTGACTATTTCCTGACGACCTTCGCCGACGTCAAGATCCTTGGGCTCGATGTCGTGTGGATCGGGGTCTTCATGTTCGGGTTCAAGTTCGTCCAGGTCGGCGGCGTCCTTCTCCTTTGCCTGCTCCCCGGCCCCATCCAAAAGCTCGGCGGTCTCGGTCTCAAGCTGGGCCATGCCCTGCACGTCCTCAATGACGAACGTTACGAGCGCTATCTCGACTTCCTCACCACGCAGGTCACTTCCTTCTCCCAGGCGTTCCGTTCCGCCGCATCCAACTGGCACGTGCTTCCGGTCGTCGAGCTCCTCACACTGCTCCAACTCGGATGCATGTACGCACTCCCCTATTTCGTACTTCGCTCATTCGGCCTCGAAGCGGACCTGCTGATCTGCCTCGCCTCGGGCTCGATGGTCGAGCTCCTGGTCAACGCCATCCCGCTACCCGGCGGCGCAGGCGGCGCCGAGGTGGGCTTCACCTATCTATTCGGCAACATGTTCGGCTGGCATCTATCTGCAGGCCTGGTCATCTGGCGCTCCGTTGAATACCTGCTCCCCGTCGTCATCGCCGCACCGTGCATGGGTATGCGCTCCACAACCGGGGAAAGCATCTACCACCGATGGGACCGCCGCCTCGAGAACACCGTCCACGTCGCCCATGGCGATTGGGGCAGCGTCAAACGCCGTGCAGGAATCGCGTATCGCCCGACCGCATCGCAGCCGAGCTCGCCCGAGCGCAAAGTCACACGCTCACAAACAAGCGATCTCACCGTGAAAATGCCCAAAAAGCCTCGCCCCGCCGAATCGGCGCGTCGCAACAACGGGGAGACACGATAACCCCAACCATTCCTGGGATTCGTCGGCTTGAAATCGTTTCAATCCGCGCGCGAAATACGTCAACCTTCGGTCTCTTCACGAAGCGCGAACACTTCACACGCAATTTCACCTATTGAAACGCTCCAGAATCGAATTTCCACCGTTCACGGAATACAGGGTGGACAAATCGCGTTAAAATGAATCTGCATGTCAGGTTTGCCCGTTGCGCAGTCGACTGACCGCGAGATGGGCACCAACTACGAAAGAGAGGAGAGGCATGCAGTACTCACAGGAAGTGGAGAACATGTGCCCCGTCGCCAAGGGTGCATACCACGGTCCCGCGCCCATCCCCGAGGAGGGCAAGTGGGTCCAGGCCAAGGAGATCAAGGACATCTCCGGCCTCACGCACGGTGTGGGCTGGTGCGCCCCCCAGCAGGGTGCCTGCAAGCTCACGCTGAACGTCAAGGAGGGCATCATCGAGGAGGCCCTCGTCGAGACCATCGGCTGCTCGGGCATGACCCACTCCGCCGCCATGGCTTCCGAGATCCTTCCCGGTAAGACCATCCTCGAGGCTCTCAACACCGACCTCGTCTGCGACGCCATCAACGTGGCCATGCGTGAGATCTTCCTGCAGATCGTCTACGGCCGCAGCCAGACCGCGTTCTCCGAGGGCGGCCTGCCCGTGGGCGCCTCCCTCGACGACCTCGGCAAGGGCCTTCGCTCCCAGGTCGGCACCATGTTCGGCACCAAGGCCAAGGGCGCTCGCTACCTCGAGCTCGCCCAGGGCTACGTGACCCGCATGGCCCTCAACGCCAACAACGAGATCATCGCGTTCGAGTTCATGAACCTCGGCAAGTTCACCGACGCCCTCAAGGCCGGTAAGACCCCCGAGGAGGCCATCGCCGGCGCCATGGGCCACTACGGTCAGTGGGAGAACGCCGCCAAGTACATTGACCCGCGCACGGACGAGGAGACCCACACGGTCGCCAACGTCTTCCCGGTCCACGAGTAACGAAAGGGAGGGACTATAACCATGGCTGTTACTTTCGAAGGTTACGAGCGCCGCGTTGAGAAGATCAACGCCTGCCTCGCTGAGAACGGCATCGCCTCCCTCGAGGAAGCCGAGCAGATCTGCCTCGACAAGGGCGTGAACGCCCGCGAGATCGTGCACGACACCCAGTCCATCGCGTTCCAGAACGCCGAGTGGGCTTACACCCTGGGCTGCGCGCTGGCCATCAAGAAGGGCGCCAAGACCGCCTCTGAGGCTGCCGCCATCATCGGTGAGGGCATCCAGGCCTTCACCGTCCCGGGCTCCGTCGCCGAGGACCGCAAGGTCGGTCTGGGCCACGGCAACCTGGGCGCTATGCTCCTGTCCGACGACACCGAGTGCTTCGCATTCCTCGCCGGCCACGAGTCCTTCGCCGCTGCTGAGGGCGCCATCAAGCTGGCCCTCAACGCCAACAAGGCCCGCAAGACGCCGCTGCGCGTCATCCTGAACGGCCTCGGCAAGGACGCCGCCCAGATCATCGCACGCATCAACGGCTTCACCTACGTGAAGACCCAGTTCGACTACTTCACGGGCGAGCTCAAGGTCGTCGAGACCATCCCCTACTCCGATGGTCCCCGCGCTGCCGTCAACTGCTACGGCGCCGACGACGTCCGCGAGGGCGTTGCCATCATGTGGCACGAGAACGTGGACATCTCCATCACCGGTAACTCCACCAACCCCACGCGCTTCCAGCACCCCACCGCGGGCACCTACAAGAAGGAGCGCCTCGAGGCCGGCAAGAAGTACTTCTCCGTGGCCTCCGGTGGCGGCACTGGCCGTACCCTGCACCCGGACAACATGGGCGCCGGCCCTGCCTCCTACGGCATGACCGACACCATGGGCCGTATGCACTCCGACGCCCAGTTCGCCGGTTCCTCCTCCGTGCCTGCGCACGTCGACATGATGGGTCTCATCGGCATGGGCAACAACCCCATGGTCGGTGCCACCGTCGCCTGCGCCGTTGCCGTGAACGCCGCCATCAACGAGTAGCATTCACGCCGCGCACATAGACTCGGCATAATAATGGCCGTCACCTTCGGGTGGCGGCCATTTCTCGTAAGAAAGGGGGTACCTTAGCTATTTAGTGCTCTCAAGCACATCGCGCAAGGCGAGAATATCCCCGTCGTCCGGATGCGTTAGCGCGGTATCGAAGTTCGCAAGGAGAGCATCGACCTTTTCGGCCGGAACCCCTTGTTCGCGCATCGCCTCATAGCGCCTGCGCACCCCGGCGCCCATCTTTCCCTGACACATGAACGTGCCCACCACAGTCGCGGTGTCGGGTATCAACGCGCGGACCTTTGTGAGTATCTGCTCAAAATACGCACCTGAGCCACCGAAGCCCGCCGTGCCGAACAGGAAGACCTCCTGGGAGTCGAGGGCGGTCAAGAACGCCGTAATCGATTCATCGCAGCTCCCTTTATCCGTCCAGAAGCCCACATACACTCGGTCGGCCCCAAGGGCATCCGACGAAGGTCCGCCGGCATACACGCAGTCATCCCCCACGAACTCAACGATCGATCGCGCCAGCAACTCGGTGTTGCCCGTCTTGCTACTCCACACAACGGCACAGCTCATGACATCATCCTTTCTCGGCCTGTCTTTAACTAAGCAGTTGTACCCAGGAGCGACGCCGTTAACGTGAAGACGCTACAGCTCGGTTGAGCACTCTCCCGTCGCCATTGCCAAAATGCCGCGAATGCCCTGCTCGACCATACTGTCGACATCGATATCCGTATAGAAGGCGATATGCTGCGTCAGGATGACGTTGGGGAACTGGCGTAGATACGCCATGTTGCGATTTGCCAGGATGTCGTGCGTGCGGCTCACATGGTAGATGCCGTCTTCCTCTGGGAAGACATCCATGGCAAGGGCACCGATCTTCTCACTCTCAATGCCCTCGACCAGCGCATCGACATCCATGAGCTCTCCGCGGCTGACATTCACCAGCACCACGCCGTCGCGCATCTTTGCAATCGCCTCGCAGTCGATAATGCCACGCGTGGATTCCATGAGCGGGATATGCACCGTCACAAGATCGCTCTGGGCATACAGCTCGTCGAGTCCCACATAGGTGACATCGCCGCGAGCGGCGAGCTCCTCGCTGGGGAACGGATCATATGCGAGAATCTTGCAGCCGAAGCCTCGCAGATAATCGATAACGGCACGGCCGATGCGACCCGTCCCCATGACGCCCACGGTGAGGGTGCGCAGCTCGCGACCGCGCAATCCGGCTAGCGAGTAGTCATTGACCTGCTGTCGCCACATGGCGGGCTTGTAGTTGCGCAGAGCCATGAGCATGAGCATGACGGCAAACTCAGCCACGCCATAAGGCGGATAGGTCGTATTGCACACATGGATGCCAAGCTCCTTGGCCGCATCTATATCGATATGGTTGAAGCCGATGCTGCGCGTTGCAACATACCGAACCCCTCGATCATGCAACTCGCGAAGCATGTCCGCATCCAACGGGCTCTTGTTGACGATGACAACTCCCTCAGCGCCATCCAGCATGTCCAGCGTCGCGCTCGTAAGCGTGTCCGCGGACCAGGCCACCTCGCAACCGGCGGGCAGCTCGCCAACAACTCGGTCGTACGCCGCGCGCTCGTCATCGCGGAGTTCGAAAACCTTGATCTTCATATCATCCATCCCATCTCCGGGTTCCCTTGCGATGCCAGCACTATACCCGATGCGCAATGGGATGAGCCCCCGCACCACAAAGGCAGCGCACAGCCCCTCAGAGCGGACCTTCGCCCATACGTTGCTCGCACCAGCCACAAGGGACAATCGACCGTTCATGGGCCATTTGAGAGCCTCACTGGGGCATCGGTTGTCTTATAACGGTAAGACCCCTACGCTTTTGACAGAACGTGAGAAGGGACCAACATGCACGAAGAGACCGACGTCCTCGTAATCGGCGGCGGCATCGCCGGCATCGTTTCCTCGATTGAGGCGGCGCGAGCGGGCGCGAACGTCACAATCGCCTGTGCCGGCCCACTCTTCGGCGGATCGAGCTTCTATCCAGGCACCTGGGGCTTGGGACTCATCGGCCCATCCGACGAAGAAGACGAAGCCGATCTCATCGCAACCATCGAGAATGTCGGCTGCGGCGTTGCCGATCCCACCCTTGTCGAAACGTTCGTTCACAACATCCGCCCCGCAATTGAATGGCTTGAACAGGAGCTCGGCGTTCCCCTCAAACGCCCCTCCAGCGCCAAGAGCGCGCGCGAGGTCACGTTCATCCCCTGCTTCGACCACACGAATCGCCTGTGGCGGGGCATAAAGCGCGAGGCTTTCGAACGCGTCGCACGTGCCGAGATAGAACGGCTCGGCATCGAGCTCCTAGAGCGCTGCGAGCTCATGGAAATCGTTCGAGATCAACATGGCCCGGTCATCGGCGCCATCCTGTGCGACAGGCGCGAACAGGAGCTTTTCCCCTTCCCCGCCAAGTCGGTCATCCTGTGCTCCGGCGGCACGGGAGGACTGTTTGAACGCAGTCTCACCTCGCGAGACGTCCTCAGTTCCGCACACGGCATCGCCCTCGACGCGGGCTGCTCACTCGTGAATATCGAATTCATGCAAATGATGCCTGGGCTCGTCTCGCCCGCCCGTGGAATCGTCTTCAACGAAAAGACCTTCCGTTATGCGGTCTTCGAAGAGCCCGCCGATCGCAAAGGGTTTTCCGATCTACTTGAAGCGCGCTCAGGACACGGACCGTTCACGTGCCGTCTCGGTGATGAACTCGTCGACATGGCAATCGACGCCGCGGGAGCAGACGGAATCGCCGTCCACTACAACTTTCCCAAAGACGGCGCGCCGGAGTTCGTGCAGACGTTCGCGCAATGGATGGAAGACGAGCTTGGAATCACCCCCAACGACGAGCTGCGCGTTGCGATGTACGCGCATGCGGCAAACGGCGGTATCCGCATCGACGCTCATGCCAAGACGAGCGTACCGGGACTTTTTGCATGTGGTGAGGTCACGGGCGGCATGCACGGCGCCGATCGAATCGGGGGGCTCTCCAGTGCAAACGGCCTGGTTTTTGGACGGATTGCCGGCAAGGACGCCGCGAATCAAGGCACCGCAGCATCGACCTGTATCAATGCAGACCGCATCCTCAAAGAGTCACTTGAGCGCATCCGGATGAACGCAGCGCCTTTAGACGACATGGACGCGAGCCGCATCACCAAGGACATGCAGGGGACCATGAGCGCGCATGCCATGATTCAACGGACCGAAGAAGGCCTTGCAACGGCACTCGACGATATTGAACGACTGCAGCGCGAAGCACGATATCACGGAGATTGCCGTGGCTGCGTGATACCCGCCGACGCCGCACTTGCACGTGGGATACGTGTCTCCTCGCAACTCAAGCTCGCCCAGGCGATGCTGCAGGCAATGAGAAACCGTACCGAGGGCCTCGGATCGCACTATCGCGCCGATTGAGTGCCGCTGAAACCATACGTGTACGTTTTGGGGAAGGTTTTGGCTCTCCAACGCTTGTAAAAGCGCTTCCCTTCAAAAATTACCTGGGAAGACGTCAACCGTCGTGATGGGCGTAAGCAGATTGAACGGAAAACCTTCCCCAAAACGTACACGTATTGTCGCGAGCTTGATCCTTGGGCGCGACAACATGGCCAAAATCTCATCGAGTCTGGCCATACATGCGTCAGGACGTACATTCATGAGCGCAAGAGGAACCGAAGCTAGGACTCGCTACAGATAGCAAAACAGCCTCTTTCGAGGCTGCACAATTCAATGGGTGGGCGATCAGGGATTCGAACCCTGGACCTTGGGATTAAGAGTCCCCTGCTCTAGCCAGCTGAGCTAATCGCCCCTTTGCATCTGCCGTGTGAAAGGGAATGGGGTGGGTAAAGGGACTCGAACCCTCGACCTACGGGACCACAACCCGTCGCTCTAGCCAACTGAGCTACACCCACCATGTCTGTCACACAGCGAAGAGTATTATGCATTCTTATCAAAAACATTGCAAGGGGTATTTTTGAAAAATATGGCGATGGGAAAACATCGCCAAAATCAAGACCCCCGGACCCGCTCCACCTAGGCGTTGCGTCCGTATTCCCTACGGCGATACCATCGCACCACTACACTCCTTATGAACGTGGCGATGAAAGCCCCGCCGCAATCGATCAGGACATCGGTTACCTGGCCGCAACGCCCCGGCACGAACAGCTGAATCGTCTCATCGATCGACGAGACCAGCACGCAAAGAACGCATGCGGCGACAACGCCCTCCAATCCAGCGCTACGCTTGGGGTCGAACGCATGAGACGAAAGCAGGGCAAGGATGAAATACTCCGTAAAGTGGGCCGCTTTGCGAATCAGGAAATTCGTGACCCAGGCAAAGGGGAGTCCCAGCGACTGCAAAAGCCCTTGGATCCACTCCATGACCCCGGCGCTCAAAGAACCGCTGCCCTCCCCCGCAACAAGGGAATTACCCCAGATCACGCTGATGAACAGAACGACGAGAACGAGCCCCGGAATGCTCACCCTCTCCTTTATGTCCCGTATAAGCGAGGACACGCGCTACGCCTCCGCCAGCTGGCGAGCATCAAGCGACGCCGTGCCGCCCTCGATGACCTTGAGGTGCTCACGGGCGACCGCATGGACGCTCTTAGACTCGACCTTGTCGAACTCGTCTTCAATCATCGCGTTGACACGCGTGTGCATCTTTGTTTCATTGCCCCCCTCGGCAAGCACCGCCATGCGGTCCACGCCAACGCAGACCGTCTGGTCGCCCTGAGGGGCCTTGGGCGTCGTGTCCTCGGCCAGAATGGCGAGAGCGCGGGCCCACATGTCCTCATGGCCCGAGTAATCCGCCATGGGGACCTCAACGTCCTCGACGGTCGCCGCTACGGCAACGGGGCGAACGGGTGCGGCGGAGACGGGAGCAGAAGCGGGTTGCATCTTGGGAAGCACGGGGACATAGGACGTGCGCGTAACAGCACCCCCATAGAGAGACGCCATGGCCTCATCGCGACCGATGACATCCTCGCGTGCATCGGCCGCCGCAGTTGCAGAACGGGCAGCCGCCTGAGCCGCCGCCTGCTCCGTGCGGTGCAGCTCTTCGAGCGCGATTTGATACATGTCCTTCGAGCGCGTGGGGTCGCAGCTAAACGGGGAATCACCGCTGAACATGGCGTCGATCTCCGCCCAAGCCTCGGCCTCGTCGAGCGCATCGACCGCACGCGAAATGACCGGGACGCCATCTGGAGTGGCGGACCTTCCACCCCGATGACCGTGCGGACGAGAACCAGCGCGCGAGACATGCGTGGAGGCAGCCGAACGGGCATCGGCAAACGCGGACTTGAATCGAGCGGCTTCGACCTGTTCTTCGGCGAGACGCTCCGCGCGGGCATCCATAAGGTGGCCGGATATGGCGAGCAGGCCGACTCCAGCGAGCGAGCCGGCGACAAGCGGCAAGATATCGGAGCGAATCGCCTCGTTGACCCCATCGAACGGCAGAGTCGCGGCATATGCGGCCAACGGCAGCGCCACGCCCAGCCCCGCTGAGATGGCGATTGCCCCTTTGCGATACCCCATGCTCTCGACAGCCATGACGCGCTCCTTCGTCACCCTCGCAAACGTGCTCTAAACAACGATGACCGGCGCGGATGCACCGGTTCGCAATAAGTCGGATGGAAAAGATGAAGTGTGGCGCGCAGGGAATGACCCCGACAACGGTTGGTAGTGCGTTTCATCTGCGTTTTCCGTCGCGATCTTCGTTGCATTATAAAGAGAACTCCCAGGTATTTGCAAGTATCAACCGCCGACGGCGACAAATCGGGCCATCTGTTGCAAACGGGAACTTTAGGGAACAAGTACCTCGGCATTCCGTCTTATCCGCAAACGGATCGTTTGAGTAAAGGAGCGAGCATGACACGCATCGCCATCGTCACGGGGGCGAGTTCGGGCCTCGGTCGCGAATTCGTCAAGCAGCTGGATGCCGGCGCAGCCGGGAAGCTCGATGAGATTTGGGTTGTCGCCCGCCGAGCCGATCGGCTCGAGGCCCTACGCCGCACCTGTGACACGCCCGTGCGCCCCTTCTGCCTGGACCTGACCGACCCCGCCTCGTTCGATGTGATCGATGGGGCCCTCTCCGAGACCCCGGCCGCCGAAGTCGCACTGCTCATCAACAATGCGGGCTTTGGAACGTTTGGGCCGATCGCCGCGCAAAGGCCCGAGGATGGGGCAAGCATGGCAAAGCTGCTCATGGTCGCCCCAGTCGAGCTGATCTACCGCACACTCCCCCATTACCGCGCGGGCTCGCGCGTCATCAACGTCGCAAGCGTGGCGGCGTTCCTCCCGCAGCCCAAGCTCGCCGTCTATTCGGCGGCCAAGCGCTTCATCCTCGACCTGTCCCGCTCGCTCAACGCCGAGCTGGGAGAAGCCGACATCCACGTCACCGCTTTGTGCCCCAAATTCATGCACACCGAATTCCTGGATCAGCCCGGCGATCAGGCAGCTGCGAACGCCATGTGCGCCATCGGATTCGAGCGCGCCGAGGACGTCGCCAAGTCGGCCCTGCGCGCCAGCAACCGCGGAAAGGATCTCTGCATCCCCTCCCTCGATATGAAGGCCTATTACGCGGCGTCGCGCATTCTCCCGTACAAGGCGGCATTGGCCGTCGAGCGCGCCCTGGGAATCCTCTAAAAGCAGCGCCGCACCCCAACGCGCGACGAATCGAACAAAAAATCCTTCTTGCCCGCATGCAAACGGCAAGGAGGAATTTCGTTGTGATGGGTTGGTCAGCTATCTCTACAGCGCCTCGGGATGATCAGCGGCCTTCTTGGCTGTGCGAATCAGGAAATCCTGGTTGGAATTCGTGCCCTTGAGCCCCTTGATGAAGGACGCCGCAGCGCGCTCCGTATTGTTCATACCGGCGAGGATACGGCGGATGCCCCACATGAACGGACGCATCTGCTCGTCGACCAGCAAGTCCTCGTTGCGCGTACCCGAGGCGACCGGATCGATAGCCGGGAAAATGCGGCGATCGGCGAGGTCGCGGTCGAGCTTGAGTTCCATATTGCCAGTGCCCTTGAACTCCTCGAAGATCACTTCGTCCATCTTGGAACCGGTGTCCACGAGCGCAGAGGCCAGAATCGTGAGTGAACCGCCGTTCTCGATATTGCGCGCGGCGCCCAGGAAGCGCTTGGGCGGATACAGAGCGGCAGAATCAACGCCACCGGAGAGAATGCGACCCGATGCAGGCGCGGCGAGATTGTACGCGCGGGCGAGACGGGTGATGGAGTCGAGTACCACCACAACGTCGCCACCAAGCTCGACGATGCGCTTGGCACGCTCGATCACGAGCTCTGAGACGCGCGTATGGTTGTCGGCAGGCATATCGAAGGTCGAAGCCACCACATCGCCCTTGATGGAGCGCTGCATATCGGTGACCTCCTCGGGGCGCTCGTCGACCAGCAGGCAGATGAGATGCACCTCGGGGTTGTTGATCGAGATCGACTGGCAGATCTTCTTCAAGATCGTGGTCTTGCCCGCCTTGGGAGGCGAGACGATCAAGCCACGCTGGCCCTTGCCGATGGGACTCACGATGTCGATTGCGCGGCCCGTGATGGAATCCTTGCCATGCTCCATCTTGAGCGGCTCGTTGGGATAGATCGGCGTGAGATCGGCGAACTTGGGGCGGTGCTTGATCTGCTCGGGCTCGAGGCCGTTGACCGAACGGATCTTGGCAAGTCCCGGAAGCTTGTCGTTGGCGCGCATCGGACGCAGCGTACCGGCAACCAAGTCGCCGGCGCGAAGCCCTGCGGCGCGGATCATCTGCGCGGGGACGAACGCGTCGTCACGACTGGGCATATAGCCGTGTGCACGAATGTAGCCGAATCCCTGGTTATCCATGTCGAGAATACCCTCGATGTCGCGGAATCCCTCGGCGCGGGCGGCGGCGGCATAGATCATTTCGACCAGGTCGGCCTTTTTGACACCCGTCGGGTCGAGTTCGAGAGAGCGGGCCTTTTCGCGAAGCTCGGCGACCTTCATGGCCGTGAGCTCCTCGCGCGTGAGCGAGGGCTCGATTGGAGCAAAGCGGTTGTTGCGCTGCTTGCGGTTCTCCTTCTGGCGCTCACGACGCTCGCGACGGGCATCGGCCTTGGAAGACGGGCCCTCGGCGCGCTCAGCGTCGCGGCGATCCTTATGGTTGCGACGGGATTGCTTGCCGGAAGGCTTCTCCTCGGCCTTCGCCTCGGCCTTATCCGCAGGTTGGTCGGCCTTATCGGACGCCTCCTCGCTTTTGGGCTTGGAACCATCCTCGTCAGCACCCGACTTGGGGGCGTCTTCACGCACCGCTTTTCTCGCGCGGGAGGCGCGTCCGGGACGGGCGTCCCTCTTGACCGCGGCCTCTTTCTCAGAGGCTTCCTCGGTAGATGAGGCAGGGGCGGGCTGCGCGGATTCGACGGAAGTCTCCTCGACCCTCTCAGCCTGAATGCCCGGCTCGCGATCGGACTTCTGAGAATCCTTCTCCGCAGGCCCATCAGCCTTCGACTCGTCGCGAGCCGCCATCAAGGCAGCCTGCTGAGCCGCCAGGGCGGCAGCGGCGGCCTTCTCGGCCTCAACGTACGCCTTCGGCTTGCGGCCACGACGGTGCGGACGCAGCGCGGGATCGATCAACGGTGCCTCCACCTTGACTTCCTGCGCACCCACAGCCGGCTCGGCGGCGGAAAGCACCTCTGCCGCACGCTCGGCGGCGCGGCGCTGCCTGCGGACGACAGAGGCCTGGCTGATCTGTGCGAGAGCGCGGGCCTGCATGACCTCCGCAGTTGCAGCGGGAGCCGCGGGAGCCTCGGCATCCCCGGCAGCGGCCTTGGCCTTGCGGGTACGGCGCTTAGCCGGCACCTCTACATCCTCAGACTCCGAAACGGCACGCGCCCGACGACGGGGCGCCGCGGGTGCCGCAGCCGAATCCGCCGTCTTACGGGCACGGCGCTTGGGCTTTACCTCAGGCTCCTGAGCAGCCGAAACGACCACAGACTCGGGGGTAACTTCGGTCTGGGCGGCACGGGCCTTGACGGGCGCGCTCGTCTCCCGGGTACCGGGAGCGTCGACCACGGGGGTAGGCGCAACTTCAGGCGCGCGATCGTCCCTATTCGGAGCCTTCTCGATATTCGCTTCTTCAGACACGCGGTTCTACTTTCTTCTCGCGTTAGTACAAGCACGGCGTCGATACGCGCCGATATATCACTTGTTTGAAAAATGTAGGTAAGAAAAATGAAAGCGCAGGTCGCGCTGGGTTGAATATACCACATTGCAACCGTTCGGCATAGAAAAATACCCGGACGCAAAGGCATCCGGGCATTTTCATTCGATTGGGAACCAGCGCAGACGCCGATTTACATCGTGGTGGGCGCGGAAACACCGATAAGGCTCAGAACCAGCTCGAGCACGGAGCGGACGGCGTCGCAGGCGGCCAGACGTGCGCGGGACAGCTCGGCGTCGACCGGACGGCCCTCGCTCGGCAGAACCTGGCAGGCCTGGTAGAAGCTGTGGAAGCCGGCGGCCAGCTCCTCGGCGAAGTGGGTCAGGCGGAAAGGCGCACGGTCGCGGGCGCAGGAGGCGATGAGGTCCTCGAGCTCGGAGATCTTGCGGGAGAGCGCGAGCTCGGTGGGGTCGGTCAGCAGCGCGTAGTCGACGTTCTCGCCGATGGCCTTGGCGGCCACGGCGTCCATGCCCATCTCAGCGGCCTCCTCCGGCGTGACGCCGGCGGCCTTGCGCAGGATGGAACAGATGCGGGCGTGCGCGTACTGGACGTAGTACACGGGGTTGTTCTGGCTCTTCTCCTTGACGGCCTCGATATCGAAATCGATGGCCTGGTTGGAAGAGCGGGAGATCAGGGTGTAACGAGTGGCGTCGGCACCGACCTCGTCAACGAGCTCCTGGAAGGTGACCATGGTGCCCTTGCGCTTAGACATGCGAATCGGCTTGCCGTTGCGGAGCAGATTCACGAACTGGCCGAGCAGGACCTCGAACTGGCCGGGGTAACCCAGGGCGTCGCAAACGCAGCGCACGCGGTTGATGTAACCGTGGTGGTCGCAGCCCCAGATGTCGATGACATGGTCGACGCGCTGGAACTTATCCCAGTGATAGGCAACGTCGGAGGCGAAGTAGGTGTACTCACCATTGGCCTTCACCAGAACACGGTCCTTGTCGTCGCCCAGATCGGTGGAACGGAACCACAGGGCGCCGTCCTTGTTGTAGAGATAGCCCATCTCGTCGAGCTTGGCAAAGGCGCGGTCGACGGCGGAGGTGCCGGCGTGCTCGCCCTCGGTGTCCTTGATGTAGACGGTGCGCTCGGAGAACCACTTGTCAAAGTCGCAGCGGACGTCGTGGCACAGCTGACGCATGTTCTCGACCATCTTGGCGTAGCCCTCCTCACGGAAGTAGAGCATGCGCTCCTCGTCCGTGACGTGGGCCCACTTGTCGCCGTCCTTCTTATAGAAGGCAGCTGCCTCGTCGATGATGTAGGTGCCGCCGTAAGCGTTGCCACCCAGACCCTCGGTGAAAGCGTCCATGTAGGGATGGGAATCCAGGTGCTCGTCGGCCTCATCCTGAACGAAGTTGTCACGGTCCTGAGCCAGGAAGTCGCGAGCGCCGTCGATATCGAGGCCCTCCTTCTCCATGATCTCGATGAGCTGCATGTAGCGGTAAGAGATGGAGTTACCGAACACGTCCATCTGGGAACCATGGTCGTTGATGTAGAACTCGCGCTGGATGTCATAGCCGGCGTGGCTCATGACGCGGCAGAGGGAGTCACCGAGCGCAGCCCAACGGCCGTGACCGACGTGCATCGGACCGACGGGGTTGGCGGAAACGAACTCGACCTGGGTCTTCAGGCCCTGGCCGACGTTGGACTTGGCAAAGTCCATGCCCTCCTTGCGAGCGACGTCCAGAATGGCGTTGTTGGCGGCGGCGTTCAGGTAGAAGTTGATGAAGCCGGGGCCGGCGACCTCGACCTTGGCGATCTCGGCGCTCTCGGGCATGTGGGCCACGATGGCGTCGGCGATCTTCTTGGGTGCGCAGTGGGCCAGCTTGGCGGACTTCATCGCGCAAGTGGAGGTCCACTCACCGTGAGAAGTGTCAGCCGGTCGCTCCATGCCACAATCCTCGAGCTCGAACGCGGGCAGGTCGCCAGCCTCCTGAGCTGCGGCGAGGGCAGTGCGCACCAACTCTTCAATCTTCTCCGGCATAGAGGTCCTCCTCATCCTATGGCCCTGAAATGTCCTTCTCGCAGGGCTCACGTACAGACGCACTGTACTCTAGCACAGTGCAGCAGCTTAGGGGCGTGAAATCCCCGAAAACATGCGATAGCCCGCTTTTTCCGAGTTCAAATCTACAGGAAAACGCATAGAAAGATACGGAATTTAAATTGCGAGAATAGCTCATTCAGGCATTTTTCCAATACCGTATGCATCATTATTCACGTCCTGCAATGAGTCCTCTGTAGGTTTTCCCATATAAACATGGTATTATTGTTGTTACTGAGCGTATCGCGTATTCATTTGGAGGAAGCATGTTTGAAATCGGACAGCACGTTATTCATCCCGGCCAAGGAGTCTGCACGGTCACCGGATTCACCGAGGACGTCGCGCACCCCATGATTTTGCTCCGCGCCAAATCCGGCCATGCGGAAACCCACCTCATGTATCCCCTTGCCCAGCAGAGCCGCCTCCATGCAATCATCTCGCGCGAGGACGCCGAAGACCTCATCGACTCCTACGCCGACCTGACGGTCGATTCATTTACCGAACGCAACAGCGCGCTCGAGGAAACGCATTTCAAGCAACAGCTCAAACTCGGAGCTCCCGAGACGGTGCGTGTTGCAAAGACCATGCGTCACCGCATCGCAGAAGCGGAAGCCCATGGAAAGAAACCGAGCAGCTACTATTCCCGCATGCTCAAGGAGGCGCGCCGCCGCACGCTCGAAGAGCTCTCCGTCGCCCTCGGAGCCGACGAAGACGCTGTAGAAGAGCGATTCAAGGCAGCCATCATCCAAGCGGGCGAAATCCCGACACTCAACTGATCGACGCCCCGCCTCAATTTGGGGACTGTCCCTAAATTGAGGCGGGGAATCGAAGTGCAGCACAACGGCAAGGCCCGCACTCCATCGTGCTATAGTGTGGTGTAGCAAGCCTCCCCCTTCACCGAATGGGGGAATCAAGGTGTCCGACCCCCGACCGTAGGTACGGTGCGCACGCGCGCCATAAGGCGGGGGTCTCGGGCACCTTTTTTGCAATCGCAGCCGTTATCTAGGAGGAACCATGGCACAGCTCAACGTCGGCATGACCCGCGAGTCGGCATTCGCCCTGCTCAGCGAGCACAACAAGGATCCGTTCCACATCGAGCACGCAGAGACGGTCGAGCAGACGATGCGCTACTTCGCACGCGAGTACGATCCCAAGAACGAGGAGTTCTGGGGCATCGTCGGCCTGCTGCACGACCTCGACTGGGAAGAGCACGACGATGACCCGATGAACCACACCATCTACGCGGCGAAAGACATCGAGGCCGCTGGTGGTTCCGCCGAGCTCATCCGCGCCATCCAGACGCACACAAGCGATTTCAACGCCGAGCTTCCCAAGCCGGAGCTGATGATGGAGAAGATTCTGTTCGCCACCGAGGAGCTCACGGGTCTCATCGGCGCAGCCGTGGTGATGCGCCCCTCCAAGAGCGTCATGGACTTCAACGTGAAGTCCCTCAAGAAGAAATTCAAGGACAAGCGCTTCGCCGCCGGCGTTTCGCGCGATGTCATCCGCTCCGGCGCCGAGATGCTCGGCTGGGAGCTCGATGAACTGTTCGCGCGCACCATCGAGGCCATGCAGTCCTTCGCCCCCGATCGCGACACGTTCACCTCAAATTAGGGACAGTCCCTAAATTGAGGTTCTGACATCTAAATCCACCTCAAATTAAGGACTTCCCTAATTTGAGGCATGTGCAAACAAGCCAAAAACGAAACAGGAGATGCCACATGCCGAGAACCTCACGAAAACGATCGGAAACCGGCTTTTACCACGTGATCCTAAGAGGAAACGGCAAGCAAAACCTGTTTGAAACCGATAAGGACCGGGCGGCATTCATGGAGGCCGCCCGGTCCTCTTTTTCACGCGACAGCGTCACGCTCATCGCATGGTGCCTTATGGACAATCATGTGCACCTCATCATCGACGACCCGCTCGACCGCATAAGCACAGCCATCCAACGCGTAACCTCGACGTATGCAATGTACTTCAACCACACATTCGGACACTCAGGCCACGTGTTCGAAGGGCGCTACGGAAGCGTTCCCATTATTGATGACGAGCAGCTGCTTGCCGCGGTGAAATACGTCCACAACAACCCTCTCAAAGGCATGGGGATCACGCCTGATCGCTACCCGTGGTGCAGCTATTCAGAGTATGCATCCGGCGTATCGAGATTCGCAGATATCGACACGCTTCTCGAGCTACTTGGTGGGACCCAGGCGTTTGTGATGTTCTCCATCAATGACAACGTCACCGGATATCGACCAGCCTTCAAAAAGTATGCCGACGAAGACGAGAGGGCCACGCTCGCCCAGCAAGTATTCGAGTCCTTCGGATGCACGGCAACGGGCGTCAAAGAGCTGCCGAAGAAAACAAGAAACCAAGTGCTCAAGGCCTTGTGCGAATGCGGGCTAACGGTCAAACACGTTCAGAGGCTCACCGGCATCGGAGAGTGGACGATCCGCAACGCCGCGGGGCGCGTCAAGAAACGTTAACCCGCCCGTAAACCTCAATTTAGGGACTGTCCCTAAATTGAGGTTGCACGGATGTAACAATTCAATAGTTCGCGCCGTGTATAGGGTGAGGAGGTGGAAGATATGAAACAAAAACCACCGTATACCGTCGAGACACTCCGATCCGAAGCTTTCATGGAGCACGCCATCGAACGCCATCGCGGAGCAGTTCTGAGACTCGCGCTCGCGCGGACGCGCAACGCGGCAGATGCCCAAGATGTCGCACAGGACGTGTTTATCAAACTGCTGCGAAGCACCACGAGGTTCCACGACGACGATCATCTGCACGCCTGGTTGCTGCGCGCCACACATGATTCGTGCGTCGACCTGCACCGCCAGGCCTGGCGCCGACGTGTGGAGACACGCGAAGACATGGCTGTCGTTGCAGACCGAGAGACGTGGGACCCGACCATCGAGGAGGTCGTCAATCATCCAGTATGGACGGCCATGGAGCGCCTTCCCGACAAGCTTCGGTGCGCGCTGCACCTTCACTACGTCGAGGGATACGGCATCGCCGAGGTCGCGGACATCTTGGGATGCACGGAGGCGGCAGCCCGCACGCGCCTGCATCGCGGACGCAAGAAGCTGACCGCCGAGCTCACGCGGCTTGAAGCAGCAAGATCTGCACCCGCCAGCACACCCGCGGACCCGAACGACCCGACCGACCCCGCAATGCAGCCGACCACATATTAGAGAGGAGCCCCGTCGTGACACAGAACCTTATGGACGACTACGTCCGCACCATGAAAAGCGTCGGTAGCGATGACGCTTCACTCACGCGCATCCAGCGCGCCGTCGCCCGCGAGCGCGCTCGCAGCGCATCCGCCCCTGCCGCTTCTGGGCGCACCGACATGTCCGCACGAACCGCATCGGCATCAGCGCCCGCGCCCTGTCGAGGCCTGCGCATCGCCGCCGTCGCCGCGTGCACGGCGCTGCTCGCGCTCGGCGGCGCCTTCGCACTCCCCCGGCTGATGGGCCGCGGCGCGCCCGTCACCCCCGTGGCGGGGATGCAGGGATTCGTCCTTGCCGCCTACGCCGACGGCAGCGCGGTCGAGGACGGCGAGAACACCGTCATGACCTCGACGGACATCTTCAAGAATTCGGGGGGTTGGAGCGAGGGCGACAACGACGTCTACGAAACGGCATACACCATCGACCCCAGCATTCTCGGCAACGACGTGGTCTCAGTCGAGTACCGCTCGACCAACGAGAACGTGGTGCTCGAAGGCATGCGCGACCGCAGGAAGGTGCTGCCCGGCGAGAGCGCGGGAACCGAGTACCTCTCGTCGATCACCGTGGGCGGGCCGAACGCGACGCTGTCGGATCTTTACCAGCTCGACCTGCGCGTTTCCGTTCCTGCGACGGATACCATCAAAGAGGCAGACGAAGCATATAATGAGCTCGGAAATGCAGGCATATACGATGAAGAGCTAAGTGACCGACTAGGCCTCGAGGTCCAGCGCGCCTGCGCCGAGGAGCTCGCGTCCGGAACACTCGAAATCACCGCAACCTTCGCTGACAGAAGCACGCAGACCCACGTCTACCGCATCGCGCCCGTCGAGGATTTCGAGCAGCTCTGGTGGAAGGATCGGGCGGCCAGGCGGGCATCGTTCGACGATGAGGACGCCGATTACGAGCCCCTGCAGCTCTTCGCCCTGCAGCAGGTCGAATAACGCTCAAGCCAGTCAAAACCTCAATTTAGGGACTGTCCCTAAATTGAGGTTTACGGGCGCACCTGCCCCGTGCCTCGAAGCTCATACTTATAGGTCGTGAGCGCCTCAGCGGCAAACGGACCACGAGCGTGCAGCTTCTGAGTCGAGATGCCAATCTCGGCACCCAAGCCAAACTCACCGCCATCGGTAAAGCGCGTGCTCGCATTCGCGTACACGGCGGCAGCATCCACCTCACGCAAGAAGCGCTCGCAAGCCTCCTCATCCTCGGCGACAATCGCCTCGGAGTGGCCCGTGCCGTAGCGGTTCACGTGCGCGATGGCCTCGTCGATACCGCCCACGACCTTCACGCTGATCTCAAGAGCGAGATACTCGCGCCCCCAGTCCTCTTCCGTCGCGTCGACGAACTCGCCGGCAAAGGCGACGCCGCGAACGCGTTCATCTCCATGGATCACCACACCGGCGGATCCAAGCTCCGAGAGCGCCTCGGGCAGGAAGGCATCGGCGATTGACTCGTCCACAAGCAGGGACTCGCACGCATTGCACACGCCCACGCGTTGGGTCTTGGCGTTCATGATAATCGCGCGAGCCTTGGCAAAATCGGCACTCTCATGAACGTAGATGTGACAGTTGCCCGTGCCCGTCTCGATAACCGGCACCAGGCTCTCGCGCACGCAGCGCTGGATGAGACCGGCACCACCGCGCGGAATCAGAACATCAACCACGCCGCGCAACGCCATGAGCGCCCCCGTTGCAGCGCGATCGGTCGTCTCGATGATGGAAACCGCCGCCCGGTCGAATCCACTCGCCTCGACGGCATCCGCCAAGATGCGGGCGATTGCGACACAGCTGTTCTGAGCGATGGAACCTCCGCGCAAAATGCAGGCGTTGCCCGTGCGAATGCAAATGCCAGCGGCATCGGCGGTCACGTTGGGACGCGCCTCGTACACCATCGCGACAAGCCCCAAAGGCACGCTCACGCGCCTCAGATGAACTCCTTCGCTGATGTCGCGCTCATCGAGCACGCGCCCCACGGGGTCGGGCAAATCGGCGAGCTCATCGAGGCCTGCGGCCATGCCCTCGACGCGCTCCGGCGTGAGCAGCAAGCGGTCGAGCAAGCCCTCGGATGTACCCGCGGCGCGAGCGGCATCCATATCGATGGCGTTCGCCTCGAGAACCTCGTCGGCACGCTGGCGAAGAGCGGTGGCCATGGCGCGCACCGCGGCACAGCGCGCCTCGTCGGAGGCAAATCCCAATGAGCGCGAGGCGGCCTTTGCCTCGCGGGCAAGATCTTCAACATATACGGCGATATCGTTCATGGCGAACTCCTCACATGTGTAAAATGCACCCGTCCCCAATTGCACATCGGGCAGGTCGCGGCGCTACGCGAATACGATCAGGTTGTCGCGATGGATGGCGGGCTTATCAGCGAGCGCGACGAGCAGACGATTGCCGGCGATGTCCTCCTGACGACGGCCCGCGGCGAGCTCGAGCACGTCCCGGTCGGCTTCGGCGATACCGCGAGCAAGCACGAACCCATCCGCATCGCGAACGTCCAAGATATCGCCTGCGGAAAAATCGCCATCGACGGCCTTGATGCCGACCGACAACAGCGATCCGCCGCCATCGACCAGGGCCCTTGCGGCGCCGGCATCGACTGTCACCGTACCGTGAGCCGAATCACCCAGCGCAATCCACAGCTTACGAGGCGCGATCTCCAAACGGCCCGCAGGCGGCACGAACCGCGTGCCCACCTGCTCGCCCATGGCAAGGCGCACCAGTGGGCGCTCCTCGGCACCCGAGCAGATGACGCTCTCAATGCCGGCCGTCATGAGGATGCGGCAGCTGCGGATCTTGGTGATCATGCCACCCGTGCCGACCGAGGTGGTGGAGTCGCCGGCGGAACCGATGATCGCGGCGTCGATCTTGTCCACGAGCGGGATGAACTCGGCATTCGGATCGAGCGAGGGATTAGCCGTGTACAGACCGTCGATGTCGGAGAGCGTCACGCACAGATCGGCGGATACCAGGCAGCTCACAAGGGCGGCGAGCGTGTCGTTATCGCCGAACTTGATCTCGTCGACGGCGGTGGTGTCGTTCTCGTTCACCACGGGCACCACGCCCAGCTCGAGCAGGCGCGTGAGTGCATCGCGGGCGTGCAGATAGGAGGAGCGGCGAGCGGTATCGCTGCGCGTGAGCAGCACCAGCGAGGTCAGCATGTCTACGGCGCGAAACTCCTCGTCATACACGGCGGACAGCACGCACTGCCCCACCGAAGCGCAAGCCTGCAGGCTTGGCATATCGGTCGGGCGCCTATCGAATCCCAGCAAGGGGGCGCCGCAAGCGATCGCACCCGAGCTCACCACCACGAGGTCCCAGCCGGCATCACGCAGATCGCGAGCCTGCGCGGCGAGGGACGCTATGAAATCACGGCGAAGCTCACCCGCCTCTACCAACGTGGAGGAGCCGATCTTCACCACCATGGTCTTGCGTTCGTTCATCATTTCGCCTTCCAGGGAAGTACGGAGGACGTGGCGGCCATGCGCTCGCGTACGAGGCCGTCGCGCAGGGCGGCTAGTCCGCGCTCCATGCCCACCACGTAGGATTGCGGATACAAAAAGCGCTTGTACGCGTCATCAAGCGAAGCGAGAGATGCGGCGCAACGGGCGCGGGCGAGCTCGATGTTCTCACGCGGGGCGACCGCGGAGCCCTCGCGCACGACCGGCTCCAGCAACTCTCGGAAACTGAATCCCGACACATCGGTCACCAACGCCGCGTCGTTCACCGCCACGAGCGTGTGACCGAACGTCCCGTCGCCAGGCTGGGAGGACTCGTCCCAAATCATGTCGCACACGGGGCTTCCCGTGCGATCCACGTAGCGACGCACCTGCTGAACACCGGGAATCGTGCGTTTGTAGGGCTGCTCGGAAAACTTCATGACGGGAGTCCAGGATTCCGAGGCGCTATCGCGACGCGCCGAGAGCTTGTACACGCACCCGAGCGCAGGCTGGTCGTAGCAGGTGGCAAGCTTGGTGCCCACGCCGAATGCATCGACTGGAGCGCCCTGGCCCAACAGGGAGCTGATCGTATGCTCGTCGAGATCGTTTGACACGACGATCTTCACGTAGTCGAGACCCTCCTCATCGAAGCGACGACGCGCGTAGGCAGAGAGCTTCGCCAGGTCGCCCGAATCGATGCGGATGCCGGAGAGGCGCTCGCCGGAGGCCTCCATCTCGCGCGCCACGGCTATGGCGTTCTCAACGCCCTCGCGCACGTCATAGGTGTCGACGAGCAGTGTGCAGTTCTTGGGGGAGCTCTTCGCGAACGCGCGGAAGGCCTCGAGCTCCGTCGGGAAGCTCAGGACCCAACTGTGCGCGTGCGTTCCCGAAACGGGGATGCCATAGCGACGCCCCGCAAGGACGTTCGAGGTCGAAGCGCATCCCGCAACGTAGCTCGCGCGCGCGACCGCGACGCCGCCATCGGGGCCCTGGGCCCGGCGCAAGCCGAACTCCGCAACCGGACGGCCCTGCGCCGCCTGCACCACCCGCGCGGTCTTGGTGGCGACCAGCGTCTGAAAGCCGATGATGTTGAGCAGTGCCGTCTCCAAAAGCTGGCAATCGAGCATGGGGCCCGTCACGCGAACCATCGGTTCGCGTGCGAACACCAACTCGCCCTCGGGAATCGCGTCGATATCCACCCGGGGACGGAAGTCGGCAAGGAATCGCAGGAATCCCGATTTGAACAGCAAGCCGCCGCCAGGCGCCTCGAGCTCGGAGAGATAGGCGATGTCCTCCTCGGTGAACCGGAAGTTTTCAACGAATTCCCCGAGCTCGGCGGTACCGCACATGACCGCATAGGAGTTGCCGAACGGCGCCTCCCGGAAGAACGCCGTGAAGCACCCCTGCTCCTCGGTCTTATCGTTCTCCCACAGCCCTTGGGCCATAGTCAACTCATATAAGTCGGTGTTCATGGACGCGTCGGTTGGACGCGTGGCATCGGTCAAAGCCACGAAAAGCCCCTTTCCGAAATAACGTGCGCCGCGCCGAGATTCGTGCTCGACGCGGCAGAACCGGAAGCATCGACACGGCTAGCGCGTGGCGGTGTAGATGATGAAAGCGACCACGGCGACGAGGGCGACGGCGATGATGATCTTCTGCGCGACGGGCATGGTGGGAATGCCATCGTCATCCACGGTGCTGGAGGTCACCATGCGCTCACCGAAGGTCTTCTCCTTGGGACTGGGCGTGGGCGCGGGTTGAGGTGCCAGACGAGACGAAGCATCCTTGACCGCGGGCGCCTTCCTAGCCGCGCGCTCCTCGGCGGCGCGCTCAGCCAAGATCTCAGCATCGACGCGCTCCTGCTCTGCACGCAGGGCCTCAAGCTCCTCGCGCTCCACGCGAGCGCGCTCCTCCTCAGCGCGGCGCGCCTTCTCGGCGCGCAGGGCCTCGAGCTCCTCGCGCTCCTCGTCCGTCAGCGGCGTGGCAGTTTGGTCGGCCATAGCGGATTCCTCCTGATATCAAGGGCAGGCGACCGCGCCGCGCACCCCTCATGCATGTATGGATGGGTTGCAGTATACCCGTTCACACCCCTAGCCTGCAGACGCCGAGCGCAGCACACCCGTGGTGTCGAACGCGGGCGTGAAGCTCTCATCCACCGCGCCGCCCTCCTGCCAGAACATCTGCGTGAACCCCACATCGTCGGCATGGTCGAGCACGAACTCGTATTCGTCTTCCGTAACCGCGCGAGAAAGCTCCCCACCCGATTCGCGCATCCGCTCATTCGGCGTGTACTGGTTCATAACGGAAATCGGCACGTCGCCGGCCACATCCCAAATACGATCGAGCACGCGGCACGAATCATTCGCGTGACCGGGAAGCACCAAGTGGCGCACGATCACCCCGCGCTGTATCATGCCGTCCGCATCTACAAGCTCTCCCCCGCGGGCGGCCACCGCGGCGCACATGCGAGATAGGGCACGCGCCGCCGTCTCGGGATAATCGACGACATGGGACAGTGCGCGGCCCAAGTCGGCGTCAGCGTATTTGTAGTCCACGAGCCAGACGTCGACCAACTCGGCAAGCTCGGCGACGGCCTCCTCGCGCTCGTAGCCGCTCGTGTTGTAGACGATGGGAATCGACAGGCCCCTTCGGCGCGCCTCGCCGATCGCCGTGGGCAGGAGGTGCGCGTAATGCGTCGCGGTGACGAGGTTGATGTTGTGCGCCCCCTGCTCCTGGAGCTCGAGCATGATCTCGACCAGGCGTCCGGGCGCGACTTCGATGCCAAATCCGCCTGTCGAGATCTCGTGGTTCTGACAGTACACACATTTGAGGGGGCAGGCGGAAAAGAAGATCGTGCCCGACCCGCGCTCGCCGGAGATGGGCGGCTCCTCCCAATAATGCAGTGCCGCACGGGCGATCTTGAGAGAGTCGTCCGCCCCGCACACGCCACGCGCCCCCGCCGCGCGATTCGCCCCGCAGCGACGCGGGCAAAGCTCGCAATGACCGAGCGAGGCGGTTTCGAGCAGGTTCGTCATGGCGTGCGTCCTTCCCATGTGTAATTTGGGGACGGGTGCGTTTTGCACATGGCGCAAAGTCGCACCGTGCATCCAAATACAACTGAAGCGACCAATAGCGGGCGCATTCAACCGATATGAAAAAGGCCCCGTTACCGGAGCCTAATCAAAATCCTGTGGTGGAGACGAAGGGGATCGAACCCTCGACCTCCTCGATGCGACCGAGGCGCTCTCCCAGCTGAGCTACGTCCCCAGGACAAGTGAACATTCTAGCAACCATGCGCGCGGTGTCAACGGCAAAATGGCGAAGAATTTCTCGTCGCAACGCGAGCACGGCGCACGCACTGCGGCGCGTCGGACCGCGCATGTTGGCGCGACACAAGAAAACCGCCCCCCACTTCACGAAAATGAACCCACCTCTGCAAGGTGGGTGCCCTCATCGCTCGGTTCCAGCTTCCTTAACAACGAAGGATTCCTGTACTGCGCTCGACTTCTCGGGCTCCCTAAATAAACGCGACGGTTCACCCAGTTGCTCCGCGGGGGGCGGAACACCTTCATCATAGGGCATGCGATTTGCGATACTAGTCTTGACTTCGAAAAAGTGTTGTCGGACGATGGTGAAGAGCCGCGCGTAATGCGGCTTTCTTTATGTATAACGACGAGGAATTCGCAGGTGACCCGCACATTCGCACGCATGGCCTGCGATACTGGAAACGACTGGACCGCACACCACGGCGGACGGTCTCCAACGATCATACGTCCCCAATTGAACAGGCACGGGAGGCGCCATGAGGCTCACCATCGACACTATGACATACGGACCGGACGGCCTCGCCCGCACGGATGAGGGCAAAGCCGTTTTCGTCTCCGGTGGCCTGATCGGCGATACCGTCGAGGCCCGCATCACCGATGACGGGCCTTCCTTCTCACGCGCCGTAGTCGAGGAGGTCCTCGAGCCCTCCGCCGATCGCGTCCAGGCGCCCTGTCCTTTCATCGGTATCTGCGGCGGTTGCCCCTGGGGCGGCCTCTCGCATGAGTCCCAACTCGCAGCCAAAGAGGAGAACCTGCGCAGTGCCCTCACACGCATCGGCAAGTTCTCCCCCGAGGAGGTCGCCGAGCTCATGCGCCCCATTCGTCACACCAAGGAGCCCTGGGGGTATCGCAATAAAGTCGAGCTCGCACCGGTGCGCGAGGGCGGTAAGTTCCGTCTCGGCATGCACGGGCGCGATGCCAGCCAGGTCATCAAAGTCGATTCTTGCCCGCTGTTCGACAAAAAACATGCCAAGGCCATCAAGGCCGTGACAGGCGCACTCGGCTTCCTCGGCAACTCGCGCGACCTTGAGCTCGAGCGCGTCGGCATCCGCTCGAGTCGCCGCACCGGCGCTCTCGAGATAGCGCTGTGGACCCCCACGGGGGCCTTCCCGCGCGCCCAGGTCTCACGGGTGCTGAGCGACGCCGTGCGCGCGACGAGCGTGGTACGCGTCATGTCCAAGGGCGAGAAGCGAGCTCGCCGCGTCGCCGGCGTCGAGGCCCTTGCGGGTGAGGGCTCCTGGACCGAGAAGATCGGTGAGGAGAACATGCGCCTGTCTGCCCCGTCGTTCTTCCAGGTGAACACCAAAGCCGCCGAGATACTCATCGACCTCGTCATGGAGGCGCTCGACCCTCAACCCGACGAGTTCGGCATCGACCTGTATTGCGGCGCCGGCACCTTCACGTTGCCGCTCGCGCGCCGCTGCGACTTCGTGAGCGCCGTCGAGTCCTACGGACCGGCCGTGCGTGACCTGCGCCGCAACCTCGATATCGCCAACCTCACCAACGTCGACGTGATCGGCGGAGACGCCGTGCGCGAGTTCCCCGATGAGGACGCCGATGTGCTCGTGGTGGACCCGCCGCGCGCGGGCCTGGCGCCCGAGGCGATTCGACTCATCGCGTCGGCGAGCGCACGCGATGTGGCCTACGTCTCCTGCGACCCCGCTACCCTCGCCCGCGACCTGCGCCGCTTTGTGGAGGAGGGCACATTCCGCCCCGTCTGGGCCACCCCCGTCGACTTGTTCCCACAGACCTTCCACTGCGAGACGGTCGTCAGGCTCACCCGCGCGTAAAGCGACTGATACTCACAAGGACGAATCGGGTATAACTCCGGCATCGCTGCATCCAAATGAGAGGATTTGCCATGTCCGGAGTTGCCGTACTTGCCGCCGATGGTTTTGAGACCATCGAATGCCTGACCGTCGTCGATGTTCTGCGTCGCGGCGGCATCCACACCGCCCTCGTCTCGATCATGGATACGCGCGACGTCGTGACCTCCCAGCAGATCCCCGTCACATGCGACGTCACGTTCGACGAGGTCGATTTCTCCGAATACGACTACGTCGTGCTGCCCGGCGGCCTGCCCGGCGCCACCAACCTTCGCGCCGACGAGCGCGTCTGTGAGCTGGTGCGCGAGTTCGCTGCTACCAAGCACGTCGCCGCCATTTGCGCCGCACCCTTCATCCTGGCGGAACTCGGCGTACTCGAGGGTCACAAGGCCACGTGCTTCCCCGGCTTCGAGGCTGCCTTCCCCGCGGGCTCCTTCGCGGGGGACCACACCGTGGTGGTCGACGGCAACGTGATCACCGCCTCCGGCATGGGCCAGGCGCTGCCCTTCGCCCTCGCCATCCTGAATGACATCGCCGGCGAGGTCGCCGTCCAGAAGGTGAAGGACGGTATCCAGCTGTGATCCTCGCCTCCCAATCGCCTCGCCGCATCGAGTTGATGCGTGAAGCGGGTTTCGACGCCCGCGTCATACCCGCGAACATCGATGAGACCGCTCTGCCAGACGAGAGCCCGTTCGACCTGGTCGAGCGCCTGGCCCGCGCCAAGGCCGCGGCAGTGGCAAAAGAACATGCCGAGGAAGGCGAACCGGTCGTGGCAGCCGACACCATCGTCGCCCTCGCCGGAGAGCCGCTCGGTAAACCGACAGACGAAGCCGATGCGCGCCGTATGCTCCACGCCCTCTCCGGCAAAACGCATCAAGTCGCCACTGGGGTCTGCATCGTGCGCGACGGGAGCGCCGAATCCTTCGTCGACATAACCGACGTCACGTTTTACGAGCTCTCGTACGACGAGATCGACGCGTACGTTGCAACAGGCGAACCCATGGACAAGGCCGGCGCCTACGGCATCCAAGGCCAACACGGCCGTATGCTCGTCGAGAAGATCGACGGCGACTTCTACAACGTCGTCGGCCTCCCCATCGCCAAGGTCGTCCGCGCGCTGTCACGAACCTAACGCGCGCCCTGCGGCGGGAATACAAGACCCGCTGCTCGGATAGTCCTGCTCGCACGGAGAGCCCACTGGGCCTCCGGCTCGTGCGGAACTCGCGACGGGCCTTGTATGCCCGCCGCAGGGCGCTCAGGCAGCATCATGTATCGTAAGCCTCAGCAAATGGATAGGAGACACCATGTCCACGCTCTCCCCCATCTCAATCACCGAGATTCCCGGATTCAAGTTCGGGCACTTCACGGACCGCGCGGGCGGAACGGGATGCACGGCGATCGTCGCGCCCGAGGGCGCCGTCGGCGGCGTCGACGTGCGCGGGGCTGCGCCGGCATCGCGTGAAACAGACCTGCTCAAACCGGAGAACACCGTTGAGGAGGTACACGCTGTCGTATTGAGCGGCGGATCGGCCTTTGGTCTCGGTGCCGCCTCGGGCGCCGCCAACGAACTCGAAAAGCATGGCATCGGCCTCGACGTGGGCTGCGGACGCGTGCCCATCGTATGTTCGAGCTGCCTGTTCGACCTTGCATTCGGAAACTCGCAGGCACGACCCACGAGCTTCGACGGGGCCATGGCAGTCCGCGAAGCGCTCATCACGCCCAAAAGCCTCCCACTCGCGGAGGGGTGCGTGGGCGCTGGCACCGGAGCCACCGTCGGCAAGCTCGGCGGACCCGAGCGCTGCATGAAGTCGGGACTCGGCGCACGCGCCTTCCAGCTTGGCAGCCTGCAGGTGGGCGCGGTGTCTGCCGTGAACGCCGTGGGCAACGTAGTCGACCCCGCCACCCTCCAGCCGATTGCCGGCATGCGCGCCACCGCTGACGGACTCGAGATCGTCGACATGGAAGAGGCGATGCTCGCCATGGGCGAGCAGGTCACCATGCCGCTCGACCGCACGAACACCACCATTTCCTGCATCGTCACCAATGCCTGTCTCACCAAAGCACAGGCAACCAAGGTCGCCCAGATGGCAGCCGACGCTTATGCACACGCCATCCGCCCTACGCACACGACCAACGACGGCGACACCATCTATGTTCTCGCAAACGGCTCGCTTGGTGCCGATGCATCCGCGCGCATCCCGCTCGACCTGATCGGGCTCGTCGCCACACGCGCGCTTGAGGCGGCCATCGTCGCCGGGTGCACCGAGGCGACAGCCCTGCACGGGCTCCCCGCCCATCGCGACATCGCGGCCTCTTAATCAACGATCGGTCCCTCATCAGGCCCATCCAAACCGTTCGCGGACAACGCCCCGCCCCTCACCGGACATCCGGCGGGACGCGGGGCGTTGCTCTATGCTGATAGAATCTTTTGACCATCACGATATTCAAGGCTCCACGATGTCCGATTCAACTCCAAATCCCACCGTTCAAGACGCGCCGCGCAAGCATGGCATCAGCCTCATGGGGCTCATCGCGCTCGTCATCAGCTCGGCAATCGGCTCGGGCGTGTTCGCACTCTCCACTGATGTCTCGGCCGCCGCGGCTCCTGGACCCGCGCTCATTGCCTGGCTCATCACCGGAATCGGCTTCATGGGCCTCGCCACCACCTTTGGACGCCTCTCCATCGTCAAGCCCGAACTTGACGGTATTGTGGCTTACGCCCATGCGGGATTTGGCCCGTTCGTCGGATTCATCTCCGGATGGGGTTACTGGCTCTCGATTTGGATCGGCAACGTGGCGTTCGGCGTCATGCTCGTCACCGCCATCGGATATTTCTATCCTCCGTTCGCGGGTAACCTCACCATTCCGGGCGTGATATTCATCTCTCTCCTGAACTGGGCGATCGTGCTGCTCGTCAACCGCGGCGTGGAGCAGGCGAGCACGCTCAACGCCATCGTCATGGTCTGCAAGCTCGTGCCCATCTTCTCGTTCATCATCGCAATGGTCTTCGTCTTTGATTTCGACGTGTTCACTGCGGACTTTTGGGGCAACGTCGCAAACAACCTCTACGGCACATCATATACAAACGTAAACGGCACCGTGGTAGGTGCGCCCGGGCCCATTCCCCGGCAGATCGTCAACTGCCTCATGGTGATGATGTGGGTCTTCGTGGGCATGGAGGGCGCGAGCGTGCTGGGCCACCGCGCCGAACGCAAGTCCGATGTGAGCCGCGCCAGCATCCTGGGATGCACAATACTCGTGGCGATTTACGTCGCGGCATCTATCCTGCCCTACGGCTATCTCACCCGTGAGGAGCTCATGGCGCTCGGCTCCCCGTCCATGCCCTACATCTTCGCGCGCGTCGTGGGACCTTGGGGCGGTGCGTTCATCTCCGCAGGCCTGATTATCTCCATTTTTGGCGCCTGGCTCTCCTTCACCATGTTGGCGTCCGAGGCGCTGTGCGGTATGGCGCAGATGAAGTTACTGCCCCGCGCGTTCTCTCATCTAAACGCATACAGTGCGCCCACGGCCTGCCTGTTCACCACGGGCGCCATGGTTCAACTCCTCACCATCGTGATGATGTTCTCCAGCGAGGCATACCGGCTTGCTTACTCGCTCTGCACGGCGGCGATCACCATCAGCTGGACGCTCGCCGCCGCGTATATGGTCAAGCTCGGAATTGAGCAGCGAAGGCGGGGGCGGGCGGACCATCCCGATGCCGTCGGAAACGCCGAGCGTCCAAACTCCGAACGCGTCCGCGGAACCGATTTGGCGCTCGCTTCGTTCACGGTCGCGTTCCTCGTAGTTGCCGTGGCGCTTGCGGGCATCCAGCAACTCCTGTTGTGCTGCATCGCCTACATCCCTGGCATCTTCTTCTACAAGAAAGCCCAACGCGAACGAGAAATGTTGCAGTAAACCTCGCTTCGGTCGACATCAAGCATATCCAGCAACCGCGCGACCTGCGGGAATGGCGACTGAACCTCTCTCGGTATTCGACCACTCGCCGATTCACTGCAACATATCTCACGGTTATGCCAGCTTGGCCGAAATGCAGGCATACAATCACCCGAAATCGGATAGGATAACCATATGTGCGCGTGCGCTACAACATAGGGCGCACCATTCTCAATGGGAGGCAACCAATGAGCTTTTTCTCCAACATCACCAGCGTGTTCCACAGCACCGAGAACACTGAGACCCCCGTCTCCGCCACGTTCGCATCTCGCAAGGACACCGTTTACGCGCCCATCTCCGGCATGCTCGTCGATCAGAAGGAAATCAACGACGAGGTCATCTCCCAGGGCCTGCTCGGCAAGGGCTACGGCATCCTGCCCGTCGGCAACGTCGTGTACGCCCCGGTGTCCGGCCGCGTTGACGTGGTGACCGTCACCAACCACGCCATCGGCATCCTGTCCGAAACGGGCGCCAAGGTTCTCATCCACGTCGGCCTGGACACCGTCGACATGGATGGCAAGGGCTTCACCCGCTATGTCGAGGCGGGCGATATCGTCTCCGCCGGTCAGCCCATCCTCTCCTTTGACGACGAGGCCATCAAGGCCGCCGGCCATGACGACGTCGTGACCTGCGTGGTGAGCAACCCCCAGGAGCTGGACGAGGTCCACGCGATCGGTTCCTCCAGCACCCTGCTCGGCGGGCGCCCGCTCGTGAAGGTCGGCGATCCGCTGATCGTCACCAAGTAAACTATCCCGCAGCCCGTTCGCGCAAAGCACCGAAGCCCGGAAGGCCACAGGTCTTCCGGGCTTCTTCATGCTAACGAAGTACGCGAATGAACGCCGAAGCGCGCATTGAACCGACGCGCGAATCGACTAACCGGTCACATAGCGCCACTGGATGGAATCGCCATCGACAAGCTTGTAGGCACTGCACGCCATGTTGGGCAGCTTGCCGTTGACCGCATACATCCATCCACTCGAGGCGCCATGCTCCTTCTCGGCCAGGCCGTTTATGGAACTCACATACACGCCGTGAATGCTGTCCTGTGACCCGATGCTGAGCCCCAAAGCACACAGGGCGTCGTAGACCGTAGCGCCCTGCTCAAAGGTGAACGTGCCGCTACCGGAAACCGGTCCGCCCACCGCGCTGGAATCGACCGAGATGGAGACCGTCACGGTCTTGGGCGCGGGCTTTTGCCCACCGCCCGCCGGTTTGTCAGCCTGGCCCCCACCGCCCTGTTGCGAGGAACCGCCACCGGAATTGGGCTTTGATGGGGTCGATCCGTTCGCGGGGCCGCCGGGATTTCCGCTGGAGCTGTTGGACGAAGAATCGGAGCTCCCACTGGGGCCGCTGGACGAGGATGCCGTGGAGTTAGATCCGGCGGAGTCGGATGCGCTGGACTGGCCCTTCGAACCGCTGTCACCCGAGGTGCTGGACGACCGGTCTCCCGAATCTTCAGACGAGTTCTCGACCGGAGTGGCGTCGGGGGCGACGAAGGCGCCCTCGCCCGATTCGACATCGGAGGCATCCCCATCCGCATTGGAACCCGCCTGGGCGGCCGCGGCGCCACTGCCCATGGACATCGCATCGGGATTCAGAGCGAAGTACCCCGCTGAACCCAATACAAGCACAAGGGAAACGCCCGCGATTGCAAGCTGGACCGTTTTTCGGCGATGATCGGAGTGGTCGGTTGCCCGCCCCTCATCGGCAGGAGCGCCCATCACGACGTCGCGGCAGGACATCTCCGCATCGTCCACTGGTGAATCTGCCGAGATGGGCTTCTTTTCATCCGCCATATCAAACCTCCTTGTGACGGCGCGTGAACGCCATCCACAGACCCGACGCCACGAGTCCGGTCACGCCCACGGCACCTGCCACGAACGCGATGCGGGCAGGCACGGGCATGTCGCAAGCGACATTGGCCTGCGCGTTCGAAGCGCTCTCAGGGGCGACGGCGGAATCCGCATCCTGGGTCTTCTCGCCAGATTCGGAAGCGGCCGCGGCATCGCGCTGAGAGGCGTCCTCCTTCTTATCGGACGCCCTCTTTGCAAGGGGCTTAGCGCCCGCCGGCACCGAACCAATTACCGGGATCTTCGAAGGGGGCGTGGTGGAATTGGTGTTGCCCGCAGTCGGGGTGCCGGATGCACCCGCATTGGAGTTGGAGCCGGACTGACCATTATTGCCAGATGAGCCACCGGCCTGGCCGCCGCTGCCTCCAGTCTGGCCGCCGGCTCCGTTGCCGTCACCCGTCTGACCGCCGTTACCGCTGCCAGCGCCGGTCTGGCCATCGTTGCCACCGCCGGAACCGCCGTTGCCACCAGTCTCACCGCCGCCGGAACCGCCACCCTGCACAGGACCGTTCCCGGCGATTTTGAACAGATGGCCAGAGTCGTTGGTGTAGTAGAGGTTGCCCTCCTCATCGCAGATAACCGATGCCATACAAAACTCAATCTGCCCCGGACCGGGCTGGAACATCAGAGATGCTTCATCATCGCCCAGGCGATACACGTACATGCTTCCGCCGCTCGTGTACGACGGATAACCTTCAGCCCAGTTCACCGTAAAGTATACATAGGTCTCTGACCCCTGGACGGACACGAGGGGCGAACTCTTAACCTCGTCGGGAATCTTCTCTCCATCTGCTTTCAGCACTTGCTGAACGTTCATGCTTTCAAGATCGACCACGGCCAACACGCCGTTCTTGTTCTTCCAGTTGCCCTTGAATCCACCTATGAACGCACGTCCACCGCTGATCGTCGGCGTCGAGGTCGACGTGTCGGCAAACTTGACGGAGCTGAGCTCCTCTACGTGGCCTGCATCATCCACGATGAGCTTATGCAGCGTACCATCCTGCTGCGACACCGCGTAGACAAAGCCTTCGGACAGGACGAGCGTGGAGCGGATCGAGGCATCTGCAATCTTCAGACTCGAAACCTCACGCGAAAGGTCCGCCGTGAACACGTGAACTTGTCCCTGATCGTCGCCGATGGCGAAGTAATCGCCGACCATGACGCCGCCGGCCCAGTAATAACCGGACGCGTCGGTGCGCACCTCGCCCGCAAGGGCACCCGTGCGGATGTTGAATCGGCGCACCGAACCACCCACCGTAAGCTTGTCCTGAAAGGAATCGAACATCGACACATAGACATAGCCATCGTGCACCGTAAGCGTGCACAAGGATTGCCCCTGACTCGATGCGGGAACGATCCAAATCGTCTCGAGAGTTTTGGCGGAAACGGCTTGCAAATACCCGCCAGACAGGGGAATCACGATGATGCCGCCTGAGTATGCGGGACGACAGGTGCTGTCCATGGTGGCGCCCAGCTGAACCTCTCGCTCGATCTTACCTGTCGAGCGGTCGACAACCTGCAGGCGAGCGAGGCTATGGATGGGCCGCCATGTCTCCGGATCCTGCACCTCGGATGCGGTCACGATATAAATCTTGCCATCAATGATAAGTGGGTCGGACGCGAAGAGCTTTCCGCTCGCCTCGACCTCCTCGTGTGTGAGCAGGTTCTCGGCCCACGCGAGCTCGCCGTTGCTCGTCGGCGTCAAAGCATCGGTCACCGAGCCGGAGCCACCATTGATAAAGCCGTTCCACTGGCCGTCAAGGTGCGGGTGCTCGGCATCGGGATTGACAGTCACATCCGCCTGTGGCAACACAGTCACGCCGTCGTCGAGGTAGCGCAACTCGATGGTCATGCCGTCCCTAACCGGACAGGTCGTGGCAGCGCCCTCGGCACCTTGGCCGTACTCGCCATTGATGAAGAACGCCCAATATCTATAGGGTTTGTTGAAGTCGCTATCGAGGGTGACGCCCTCAGGTGTGGTGATGCTGATTGGCCCCGCTGAGTTAAGCGTATAGGTATATCCGGCCCCATCAAGCAGTCCCGCGAACACATCCCAGGCGGTGGCGCCCTCCTCCGCGGGAACTGTGACCTCGGTGAGCGGAATCCAATCGCGCTGCTCACGCGTGCCGTCGTCCTTGACCGCATCCAAGCCGGTCACGCGCGCATTAACCGTCAGCGTGCGACCAGCCTCAGGGTTCTCGGCACCCGTGGCACCCAAAACGGTGTACATCGCGCTAACCGGCTGGTTAACGAGCTGCTGGAGCTTAATATTTTGAGGATGGGCCTCGGCAAGGGACTCGAAAGCCTTATAGGTGAGCGTCGAGTCGATGCGGACCTTGGTGTTATACGCAGGCTGCGTGACAAGTAGGTTCTCGTGAGCCACAACGGACGGGCGCGACGAGCGGAATAGGCGCCACTGCGCCGATCCCATGGGATCGTAACCGGGCAGGTCGACAGGCACGACACCCGCGTCGTCGCAGTCGGTCGAGGTGCGCGCCCAGATAATGGAGCCATCCTCAGCGGGAGAGGCGCTCTGGAAGGTATCGAGGTCATCCACAACCTCGTCTGACGAGGCGTTGGTGCCCAGCAACGCTGCGGCGTAGTCGGCCTTCACCCTGCCCATGAAGTCGATGGCGGCATCAATCTCGGCATTCGTGACCATGGCGGGCGTGAAGGCACCCAACTCGCGCGTGGCGGTCACGCCTTCATAGGTGAGCGAAGCGGTGATCAGCGCGGACCGGGGTTCCTCACCTTCGAGATTGCCGGTGACAACGCCGCGATAGGTGTCGATACGAATCGCCACGGAATCGCTGCTCTCGTAGGAGAGCTTGTACACGCGGCCGTCGATGCCGAGGGCACGGGGCGTAGGGAGCTTGAGGTCGCCCGAAACCGCTGAGGTGTTCAGCGTGCCGCCCTGCATCAGGCCGACTTTGGCCTTGGCGAGCACAGAGGACAGCTCGCGCTCAATCTGCTCGACCGTGGCGTCGGATCGCGGCTCGACCGAAAGGGGGTGCTCCACGGCGACCGTCTTTTCGGACAGTCCTGAGGTGCCTGCCATCTTGATCGTGGCGGTGAGCACCACGTCGGCGGGCGCGGCGGGATGCGTGAAGGAAACCGAGGCCGCGTTATACGAGGAGACCACCTTGGCGACCTTGGCATTGGAGGAGGTCCACTCTATGCTTGCGACGGTCTTCCGCGTTTTTGCATCGACGACCTTGAACGGCAACTCGAGCTTCCTGACGGCTTCGGGAATGGAGCCCTGGGCGAATTCAGCTGGAAGTTCAACATTGTCAAAGGTGCGGTTGAGGTACTCCCCCACACGCGCATCGTCCCACGGCAACTGAGAGGTGCGCTTGGGCGTATAGGTGTCGGTCGCGTCACCGCAGGTCAGCCGATACGTGGGCTGAAAACGACGCAACACCGTGTAGTCGGCGCTACTCGTGCGCTCCACGGGCGGCAAGAAGAAGAACTCGATATTGCCGTTGGAGGCGCCGACCGTGGTGTCGATCGAACCGCGGGCAGCAGGTTCGTATTTCTCCATGCCGGAACTCACCACATGGCTCACGACACCAGTCACGCCGAGTTTTTCCAGGCGCGCCTCGATCATGGTGTTGAGGTTGGTGTCGGCACCGAACGCGGGCGCAGGATAATAGCCGCTGAAGCCGTCCTTCTCGAGAGCGGCGATTGCGGCGGCGAGTTTGGCCTCGTTCTCGGCGGATCCGGCGGCGGCCACGGGGCCCACAGCCTCGGACGCCACGGTGTTGCGCGAGGTCGCCTCAACCTTGATGTGGCTGCCGGCAAGCGAGGCGTCGAGCGTGAGCGCGGGACCGGTGGCGCCAGAGATAGGGGCGAACTCGTCCGCGGTGCTCGGGGCCGCCAGCCAGCGGTACGTCACGCCGGCCGTCGCCTCCTGCTCGCCGGACCAGCCGCCCTCCTCAAAGGCGGTGGCGCGCAGGGTGGCCCCGACCTTGGCCTTGCCGGAAAGCCCCACGCGCACCAGATCGGTCTTGCCGTCCGTCACCTGAGCGCTCGAGGCGGACACCCACACCACGCTGCCGCCGGGGTTGACCACGCGCGCGGCGAGGCGCTTGCCGATCAGGCCCTCGGGCACGGTGAAGGAGCGCTTCGTGGCACCCTCGATGGCCACGTAGCCCTTGGCCTTCCAGGCGGTGTCACCGGAGGCGTAGTCGACCTTCTGCTCGCCCACGTACCACTGGAAGGCCATGCCCTCGTAGTCGCGGTCGGAAAAGTCGTACTCGTCACCCCATTCGAGATCTTCATAGGTGGCGTCGATGCGCAGCTCCCGGCCCACGCCGATCTTGCGGAGATCCGACCCGTTCTTGTCATGGATGTAGATGTAATCCGCGTCGAGGCCCGCGCGGGCGGCGTGATCGCCCGCGTCCGCAGCAGGCTTGTCGGACGCCGCCGGCACGTGGGCGACGTCATCAGTCGCGACCACGGGCGCGTCATTGCACTCGGCCATCGCGGGCTCGGACGTCGGCGTAGTGGACTCCCCGCCCTTGACTACAGCCTCCGCAGATGCGGAAGCTTTATCACGGAACTCCCCTGCAGCGAGGTCATTTGCGGCAACCGCCGCATCGGCATCCGCGTGAGACTCCCGCGCATCGGACACAGCCGTAGCGGCCTGCGCCAACACATCCTGCGCATCCTCGACGGCTTGCGCCCATGCGGGCGCGGGCACGCCACTCGACAGCATTGTGAATGAGAGCGCCGCCACGAGAGCCTTGCGCCAAACAGGTACCTTGAACCCTCCGCGCGGAGAGCGGCAATTACGTCCGATCATGTCGGATCCCTTCCCCCAGGGTCGGTGCCCCCTCAATGAGGGGCACGCTCAGATGGGAGGCGATCCGACTTGTCATCATCCGATTGCGCGCGCCGTCCGATCTACGACGCTCACAGCGCAGCCGTCCGAGTTACGGTTACTGGCATAGCCGGGGACTTGCACCCCGATTCCCCTGGACGCCTTGAACGTCCGTGCGTCTCCGCACCACCATCTCGACCATATTGCTATATCTGGGATATCGTAACACGGCATTTGTCCGTCTATCGGTTCTCGATACTGCCGATGTTCCTCAACTCGATAGAGATCAACCCGTTGGGCTCATTGACGAACTGCACGTAGTCGGTGTCCTTGAGCATCTCCGCGGGGAAGCTGATCTCAATGCCAGTGTCGGTGCGAATCTTGTGGTTGCGCACGGGCGCGCGCTCCACTACGGCGCGCTCCACGGCCACGCGCTCGGGCAGGCGCTCCTCGCGCACGCGCTCCTCGACGCGTTCCTTGAGCACGGGCTCGTCCTCGAAGATGTCCTCGGCGATATCCCAGGGGGCAATCTCCTCGTCAACCTCGACCTTCTCGGCCACGGCGGCCTTGGCCTTGGCAAGCGCCACCGCCGTGTTGGCGCCGTGCTCCTCGGCGACCTCCTCGACAATGCGCGTCACGGCCTCGATGACCTCCTTGCCCGAGACGCCGCTTTCGCACTGGAGCAGGCCGTCGGGAATGATGAAGGTGTCCTCGCCCATGATTTTGCGCTTCTTGTCCACATAGAACGCCTCCATGGAGCTCGCGCGCACGAGCGCGTAGGAGCTGACCTTTTGCGAGGGGCCCGGCAGGATGGCGTAGCGCTTCGCAATGTCGTTGCGGACCTCGCCGCCCTCGCGCGCCACCTCGTGCATGAAGGCGGTGCGGCTCGCCATGAGCAGCACGGCGAACCAACGCACGTCATCATCATCGTCGAAGTCGGCAACGAGCACGTCGGTGGACTCCATCTTGTCCGCTTTGGCGAGCTCGGCCGCGAAGAACTCCGCGATCTGCTGCGATAGGTCCACGAACTCGCGATCGCCGAAGAAATACCCCTTGAGCTCGCCGGCGAAGGCGCTTTCTTCCGAGAACGCTGCACGTCGATTGTCCACACTCGTACGGGCTCGACGCAGATGCGAACTCACAAACGAGCGGACGGCACGGGTATCGAAATCGAGCTCGCGCTCGCTCATGACGTTCACGGCGGAATCGAAGTCGAGGATATGCAGGATGGCGTGGTTAATCTTCACGGGCGGGCTCCTTTTGATGCGCTTGAACCTGGCCATTATACCCGCGTCGCACGAAGGTGCCTTTGGCGACGAAGTCACAGACTCGGACCGCGCCGAACCGTATGGTGTATGTCTAACAAGGCACGCGGGCGAGGCGCCCACAGCGCACAAGTCGTGCTCGAACTTGAGCACCAGGGGTATACCAATGTCGTGAACATGGGCGGCATCGGCCGTTGGTCCGGTCCGCCGGTTCGCTAATGAAACACCTCGACGACCCCCATCCGCATGGACCTTACCGAAAGGAACCCAATCATGAAAGTCATCATCGTCGGCGGCGTCGCCGGAGGAGCAACCTCCGCGGCCCGTCTGCGCCGTCTGGATGAGAACGCCGAAATCATCATGATCGAGCGTTCCGGATACGTGAGCTACGCCAACTGCGGCCTACCCTACTACATCGGCGGGACCATCACCGATCGCTCCAAACTCACGCTGCAGACACCGCAGAGCTTCCGAAACCGCTTCAACATCGATGCCCGCGTGCGCCAAGAGGTCGTCTCGATCGACCGCGCGGCCCATACCGTGACCGTGCGCCATCTCGACGACGGGACTGAGTACGTAGAGGGCTACGACAAACTGATCCTCTCCCCCGGTGCGCGCCCCGTGACTCCCAGCCTACCCGGCATCGACGCCGAGCGCCTGTTCACGCTGCGCACTGTCGAGGACACCTACGCAGTCGCCGACTTCATCGACCGCGAGCAGCCGCGTCGCGCCACCGTCGTGGGCGCCGGCTTCATCGGGCTGGAGATGGCCGAGAACCTGCGTGAACGGGGCCTTGAAGTCACGGTCGTGCAGCGAGGCGAGCACGTCATGCCCGTCTTCGATGCGGATATGGCGTCCCTGCTCCACAATCATCTCCGCGAGCACGGCGTCGAGCTGCTGCTCAAAGCCGACGTCACCGGCTTTGATGAAACATCGGACGCGATCTTTACCACCCTCGCAGATGGACGCGTCCTCGAAAGCGACCTAGTCATGCTCTCCATCGGCGTGGCGCCCGAATCGACCCTCGCCCGCGAGACCGGGATCGAGCTCGGCACGCGCGGATCCATCAAGGTCGATGCCACCATGCGCACGAGCGATCCGGATATCTACGCGGTGGGCGACGCCGTCGAGATCACCAACGTGGTGACCGGCTCCCCCGCCCTGATTGCGCTCGCCGGTCCCGCCAACAAGCAGGGCCGTATCGCCGCAGACAACATCTGCGGCCGCGAGAGTGAGTTCGGAGGATCCCAAGGCTCTTCCGTCCTCAAGTTGTTCGAGCTCGATGCCGCCTCCACCGGCCTCACCCTCACCGCGGCACGCGCCGCGGGAATCGGCGCCGAAGCGGTGATTCTCTCCCCCGCCAATCACGCCACCTACTACCCCGGCGCCGAGACCATGACCCTCAAGGTCGTCTTTGAGCGCGGGACCGGGCGCATCCTGGGCGGGCAGGCCATCGGGCGCGGCGGCGTGGACAAGCGCATCGACGTGCTCGCCGTGGCCATCCGCGCCCGCATGACCGCCGCCGACCTCACCGAGCTCGACCTCGCCTACGCCCCTCCGTATTCCTCTGCCAAAGATCCGGTGAACATGGCCGGCTTTATGATCGAGAACATCCTCGATGACCTGGTCGACCAGGTCACGTGGGACGAGGCGCTCGAGCTCGCCGCCGAAGACGGCGACGCGATCCTGCTCGATACGCGCACCGCCGGCGAGCATGCGCGCGGTGGCATCGAGGGCGCACTGCACATCCCGGTTGATGAGCTCCGCGAACATCTGGATGAGCTGCCCCGCGACAAGCGCCTGCTTGTCTTCTGCGCGAGCGGCCTTCGCAGCTATGTGGCCTGCCGCATCCTCTCTCAACACGGTTTTGCCTGCGCCAACGTCTCTGGAGGCTACGGCTTCCACTCGCAGGTGATGCGTGGCTGCACCGTGTCCCACACCTGCGTGGGCGATTGTGGCCTGCCCGTCTAGAACACACGCTTCAATTGGGGACAGGCACAAATTGAGACACCGCACCGATTGGCAGCCGAGCAGATGAGCATGAGGAGCATGTCTCAATTTGTGCCTGTCCCCAATCGATGCTCCACCGCCCCCAGGGATCGCACAATCGCGCATGCACTGGGCAGTCTACTTCTGCTCCCCATGTCCCCGCTCGCCCGCACGCTTTTTGATTGCATCGATTGCCGGACTCGCCGTCTTAATCGAGTCGATGATGCCGCTCGCCGCGTCGGCGGCCCGCTCGACCGTCGCGGTCTTCACGAATGATACGATCACATCTTTGACGAATTGCTGCAGATCGTCGTCAAGCCCCTCGATGGCCTTGAGCATGAGCGGCACATTCGTCTTGCGGTCGGCCATGATATCCGAGAAATGCGTGGCACCCGTCACTCCGATGACGTCGAACAAGGCGTCGACGAAGCGTCCTCGCTCGTCTAACGTGTATTTGTCCATCCACGCATCGAGAGTCGCGTTGAAGAAACGCGAAGATGCCGTGTAGCCTTCGGCGCGCACGAACTCCGCCGCCTCAACGTCCACCATCCACAAAAACGGATTGTGCTGGAACATCGAGATGCCGTCGCTCTCCACAATCGTCGGTGCAAAATCCGGCGCCTCCGAGAGCACCACTCCAATCATGGTCGACTTGGGCACCGTCTTCTCCATGATGGGCATGATGCGCCGATAGGGGTCGCCCGCGCAGAACTCGCGGTGAAATCCCGGCCCATCATGGGAAAAGACGCGCTTGATGCGTGCACGATACTGTGGCATGCACATCGCCGCGGCATAGACCGCAAGGTTGCCGCCCTTTGAATGGCCACCCACATACAGCTCACCCGGCGTGCGAGCCGCCACTTCGTCCAGATATGCGGCTGCCTCCTCCTGCGCGGGCACGGGGCTCAGATAGGTCATGTTGAAATCTTCCTTCCAGCCCACGACGGTGGAATCCGTACCGCGAAACGCGATGTAGGATGTGCCGTCGGGCAGACGGAAGGTCATGGCGGCAAATTGCTCCTCACTCACCTTATCCGTTCGGAATCGAAGATCGCACAGGCGACAGGTACGAAACCGCGGGCTCGCGCACACCGCGAACAGCAAATCGCGACTACCCTGTTCATCCCAGCTCGAACCGAACATGTCCTCGAAATCCTCCGCACGCAACAGCTCGTGCAGCGCGATGCCGCGCACGGTGCATGCGCGCGTGAGCTCCGGCCCGATATGCGCGTAGGAGAGCCAGGAGAACACGAGGCTGTCGACGGCGCAAAGCGGCCGTTCGTCGAACGTGTCCATGCGCTCGCGAACGTATTCCAAGAAGTTCCCAGCGGGCTTGGCCTTCAGCGGCAATCTCCCCTTCTCATCCATAGCGCCTCAACCCCTTTCACCGATCTCGCATTTGGACCATTCTATCCCCTTGGTCGGACGCAAAAGACGCTCGTGGCCGGAGGTCATCGCGGCCACCGCGAGCGGTTTGCGAGACCCCGGCCCGATCGGCAAAGGAAACCCCCGGCCCATGTGCGGACCGGGGGCGAAACGAAACGGAGCACAGCGAAGTACCCGCCGTGTTTGCGTCGATGACTAGTCGTTCAGACCGGCCTCGTCGACGATGGCCTTGAGGGCCGCAGCGGACTTCTGGAACTCGGCGTTCTCCTCCTCGGACAGAGAGACGGGCACGCGCGTGACCACGCCGTTGCGACCGACGACGGTCGGCACGGAGATGCACAGGTCGTTCAGGCCGTACTCGCCCACCATGAGGCTGGAGACGGGCAGGACGCAGTCCTCATCACGCATGATGGCGGTGCAGATGCGGCGGACGGACATGGCGATGCCGTAGTAGGTGGCGCGCTTCTTCTCGATGATCTCGTAAGCGCTGTTCTTCACCTCGTCGGCGATGCGGCGCTCGGACTCCTCGTGGTTGTAGTGGCCGTGCAGCTCGCAGTAGGTGGACAGCGGCACGCCGGCAACCGTGGCGCTGGACCACGCGGCGACCTCGGAGTCGCCGTGCTCGCCCACGATGTAGGCATGGACGTCGCGAGGGTCGACATCGAGGTGCTCGCCGAGCATGTACTTGAGGCGGGCGGTGTCCAGCACGGTGCCGGAGCCGATGACCTGGCCCTCGGGCAGGCCGCTCATCTTGATGGCGGCATACGTGAGGACGTCGACCGGGTTGGAGACGATGAGCAGGATGCCGTTGAAGCCGCTCTCGCGGATCTGCGGGATGATGCTGCCGAAGATGGAAATGTTCTTGTTCACGAGGTCGAGACGGGTCTCGCCGGGCTTCTGGGCGGCGCCGGCGGTGACCACGATCACGGCGGCGTCGGAGACGTCGGAGTAATCACCGGCATAGATCTTCATGGGATTGCCAAAGGACACGCCGTGCGCGATGTCGAGGGCCTCGCCCTCGGCGCGAGCGCGATCGACGTCGATCAGGACCATCTCGGAGAACAGGCCGCTCTGCATGAGCGCGAAAGCCGAGGAGGAGCCGACGAAGCCGCAACCGACGACGGCAACCTTGCGATCGTTCACCATGTTTACTCTTCCTTTCCCCCATCGCATCGATGGGCGATACAGTCTGTCCGTTTTGGACAGGCCACGGGATATTCAGCATCGTTCGCCGAATTATCCTTGTGTTTAGGCGTGAACTCGATTATAGAACAATCCCTCGCAAGGCTAGCCCAAAATACCCGCTTCTTCGATTGCGGAAACGGCGCGCTCAAGCCCCTCGGGAGGCAGCACGAGCGCCATGCGGACATATCCCTCGCCATGGGGGCCGAAACTCGCTCCCGGGGTCACGATGACGCCGGCCTTCTCCATGAGCTCCTCGCAGAACGCCATCGAATCGGTGCGGCCGCCGGGCAACTTCACCCACACGAACATGGAACCGTGCGCGTTCGGGCGCTTCCAACCCAGGCGCTCGAGGCCGTCGCACAGGGCGTCGCGGCGCTCCTGGTACTTGAGGCGCTGCGCCTCGACCTCCTCGAGCGGGCCCTCGAGCGCGGCAATCGCCGCCTTCTGGACGGGCATGAACATGCCGAAGTCGATCTGGCTGCGCAGCTTGGTAAAAGCGGCGACCACGTCAGGGCGTCCCACCAGAAAACCGATGCGCGCGCCCGTGACGTTGAAGGACTTGGAGAGGGAGAAGAACTCGACGCCCACCTCGAGCGCACCGGGGTGCGCCAGGAACGTACCGCCGGCGGGACCGTCGAACACGATGTCGGAATAGGCGTTGTCGTGCACGATGAGCAGGTCGTGCTCACGGGCGAACGCGATGATCTCGTCGTACAGGGCGTCGTTACCCACCGATCCCACGGGGTTGGCGGGAAGCGACACGATCATGTACTTGGCGCGGTCGGCAACCTCGGGATCGATGCCGGCGACATACGGTAGGAAATCGTGCTCGGCGTCGAGCGGGTAATACGCGAGCTCGGCGTCGGCGATCTTGGCACCCGCCTCGAAGACGGGGTAACACGGGTCGGGCACGAGGATCGTGTCACCGGGATTCAACAGCGCCAGGCCCAAGTGACCGACGCCCTCCTGAGTGCCGTTGCAAGAAGCGACCATGTCGGGCGTGATTCCCGCGACACCAAAGCGGCGCTCGTAGTAATCGCAAACAGCCTGCTTGAGCTCGGGCAGGTCTCGTAGCGAGTACTTCCACATCTGCGGGTCCTGGGCGGCCTGCGTGAGAGCCTCGACCACGTGCGGGTACGGCGCGAAGTCAGGGGTGCCCACGGACAGGTTGTAGATGGTACGGCCCTGCTCCTCAAGCGCGACGCGACGGGCGTTTAGGGACGAGAAGACCTCGGCGCCGAAGCGGTCGAGGCGATGAGAAAACTGCATGGGCTGTTCCTTTCTCACAAATGGCGTCGGACATGGCGGATTCGCTCGTATGAGAAAAGGGGCCGAAAGCCCCTTTCCCCTTTGACTATACGCCATGTATCTCGCCGAAACCACGGTCGTCCGGCGACGGGAGTCCCTACTTCACCAGGCGGACCTCGATGCCCTTCTCATATTCCTCAACGTGCGCGAAATCGCCCAGGCCGGCGCATTCGACCACATTGGCACCGGTTGCCATGGAACGGCGCAATGCATCCTCCACGCGGTCGCGCTCGGAGAACCAAATGGACAGGAAGGCCGCAAGCGAAGAGTCGCCGGCGCACACCGTGGAACGGACCTCGACCTCGAAGGTGCGGTTGGCAAACCAGATGTGCTCGCCGTTCGAGAAGTACGCGCCCGATCCGCCCAGGGTGAGCAGGACATTTTGCGCCCCGCGGGCATGCAGCTCGGTCATGGCGGCGGCAACGGATTCCTCGTCGCCGGCATGGACGTCGATGCCGAAGATATCACGCAGCTCATCATCGTTGGGCTTGATGAGCAGGGGCTCGAGTCCGAGCAGGTCGGCGAGCTGGGGGCTTGAGATGTCGAGCACGAACTGCGCCCCGCGGGCACGGACGCGCTCGATGGCGCCTCGCAGGAAGCCCTCGGAGGCATTCGGCGGCAGCGAACCCGAAATCGCCAGGCAATCGAGGTCCTCGAGCCCATCGATGAGCTCGAACATGGCCTTCTCGTCCGCATCGGTGATGGCGGCGCCGGAGTTCACCATGTTGTACTCGGTATCGGGACCCGCATTCAGGAAAACGTTCACACGCGTAATGCCCTCAGTCCAAACGGGATGAACGTCGACCCCGAGCTCGCGGGCGCCTTCGACGATGTAACGGCCGGAAAAGCCGGCGAAAAAGCCGAGGATTGCGGTGTCAACGCCGTAGTGATTGAGCGTGAAGGAGACGTTCAGCCCCTTGCCGTTGGGAGTGTACACGGCATCGCGCGTACGCGTGACCGTATTGGACTGCAGGCCATCGCAGGAGATGTTGTAGTCGATGGCCGGATTGGGCGTGAGAGTGTAAATCAAGGTGTTCCCTTTCTCGAAGCTGCCGTGAATCACCGCAATGTCGCCGTGAAATAGAAAATGAAGGCACGAGAGGCGCCCAATCACATGAATCCGGGCTGCCCAAAACATATCTGTACGTTTTGGGGAAGGTTTTGGGGTGCTTGAAGGATATACGCCGCTCGAATGCCGGCGTTTCCGCAGGAAAGCCCCTCGGGGAAGAGGCCCCACAAAGGAAAGACCGCCAAAACCTCCCCCAAATCGTACAGGTTGCCCGACGGTGCGACAGGGCACCGCCGGGCAAACACGATAACTGTTTACGCGAGGCGCTCGTTGATGAGCTTGGCGATCGCAGCGGGGTCGTCGGTCGACTTGACGGCGGCGCGGAAGGCCTCATCAGTCAGGGCCGTAGCCACCTTGGAAAGAATCTGCAGGTGGGAGGTGCCCGCCTCGGCCTCGGGAACGAGAAGGGCGATGGCGCAGGTGACCGGGGACTCGTCCATGGTCTCCCAGGAGGCGATGCCCTCGGAGCTCTTCAGCACCATGACCTGGGCGGTCTTCACCGTATCGGACTTGGCATGCGGGATGGCGAAGCCCTCAACCATGCCCGTGGTGCCCTCCGCCTCTCGCTTGAGGAAGGCGGCGTACAGGGCGGCGGAGTCCTCGGCGATGCCCGCCTCGACGGCGCGCTCGGAGATAAGGGCCAGGGCGGCGTCGCGATTCTCGACCGTCTGGCCGCAGAGCACGTTGGAAGCCTTGACGAAGCCCTCGTCGGAAGCCTGCTCAGCCTCGATGGCGGCAACCTCTGCCGTGGCGACCTCGGTCTCAGCGGCCTTCTGGGCCTTCGTCCACTCGTGCTTCTTGAAGGCGACAAACAGGATGCCGCCCACAACGGTGCCGATGGCGATAGCGAGCACCCACATGGGGGCGTTCTCGACGACGGGCAGGACCAGGAAGCCGCCGTGGGGCGCGGGGTCGTGGACACCGAACATGAGGCTCAGGATGGAGGCGATGGAGGAACCGATCATCATGATGGGCATGACCGGCCAGATGTTCTTGGTCATGAACGGGATGGCGCCCTCGGTGATGTGGGTGCAACCCAGGATGAAGTTCACGATACCGGCGTCATGGTCCTCCTGGGAGAAGTACTTCTTGCCCACGACGACCGCGAAGGTGGTGATCAGCGGCGGGACGATGCACGCGGCGGAGACGGCGGCCATGAAGTTGGTACCGAAGTTGTAGGTCTCGGTGCCCACACCGGCGGCGAGGGCCTCGGTGAGCATGGCGGTGCCGGTGACGTAGGCGGCCTTGTTGACCGGGCCACCCATATCGACGGAGCACATGCAACCGATCGCAAGGCCGAGCACGATAGCGCCGGAGGCGGACAGGCCCTTGAGGAAGTCCATCATCGCGGTGTTGATGGCGGACATGGGACCGGAGATGGCGAGCATGACCAGGCCGACGATGAGCGTGGAGAACAGCGGGTAGAGGAAGATCGCCTTAAGGCCGTTGAGGTTGGCCGGGAGCTTGGCGAAGACCTTCTCGAGCAGCAGGATGACGTAGCCAGCCAGGAAGCCGCCCACGATACCGCCGAGGAAGCCGAAGCCCACGCCCGCACCGCCGGCGTCGATCATGCCGGTCGTGGCGTTGACGGGCAGGCCCTGGATGGCGATCATGCCGGCGACGAAGCCGGGGACGAGCGCCGGGCGCTTACCGATGGACTCGGCGATATAGGCGGAGAGCACCGGAACCATGAGGCCCATGGCCACACCGCCGATGATCTTGAGCATCGCGGCGAAGCTGTTGTAGTCGGCCGCGGTGGAATCGAAGGACGTGATGCCCCACAGGAAGGACAGCGCGGTGAGCACGCCGCCGGCGACGACGAACACCAGCATGTGGGAGACGCCGTTCATAAGGTGCTTGTAAAGCTGATGGCCGAAAGACTCCTTCTCACCGGTGGCCTCGGCGGACTCGACGGCAACGGCCAGGCTCGGATCGGCCTTGGCGACCAGGGCGTCGTCGATCAGCTTGCCTGCGGCCTCGACGGCAATGGCGCGGGACACGCCCACGGAAACCATGGGCTTGCCGGCGAAGCGCTCGGCATGGACGTCCTTATCGGCGGCGACCACGACGGCGCGAGCGCCGGCGATCTCGGCGGCGGTGAGCTCATTCTCAACGCCCACCTGGCCGTGCGTCTCGACCTTGATGGTGAGGCCTCGCTCGGCCGCGGCCTTCTCGAGCGCCTCCTTCGCCATGAAGGTGTGGGCGATGCCCGTGGGGCAGCCCGTGGCAGCGACGATGTCGTACTTCTCTGCCATATTCCCTCCCTTATACTCGTGCACCCCTTTGGTGCTTGTTGACAGGAACAATCTATCACGCGGGCATTTGATGGCTTTCTTTCACGCCTGCATCTTTCCGTGAAAGGTACTTCAGCGCCGATGAACGGTATGAAACTTCCATTCATCTAATTGATGATGAAAGAAACTAGTCATTGGGTATCCTAGATGTATATGAACTCGAGGAGGAACCATGTCCACGATCACCGAATTGCCCAGCGCCCTGCCGCTCATCACATCTTCGCGGCAGTTCCTCGACAGCGAGCAGCACATCGTCGACTTTATCTTGGCCAATACCGACCGTGCGCCCCAGATGACATCCGCCCAGCTCGCTCGTGCGAGCAGCACCTCAGAAGCGTCTGTCTCGCGCTTCTGCAAGAAACTTGGATTCAAGAATTACCGCTCGTTCCAATTCTCCCTCGCACGCGACCTTGCGGCCCGCGAGGGCGATGAGCGCGTGACGGGCGAAGTCACCCTCGATGACATCGAGCAATCCCTCGCCAACATCAAGCATGCCAAGCAGCGCGAGATCGAGGCGACGCTCGATGCGCTCGACCCCGATACGCTGCGCCGCGTCGTCGATCTATTCCGACGTGCGGGACTCGTCATGTTCGCCGCCGTGGGCAACACGAACGCCGTCGCCATCGACGCGGCCATCAAGTTCGGCCAGCTCGGCATCCGTTGCGTCGCGAACACCATCACGGAGAGCTCGACCTCGCTCGCCCTCACCATGGGCAAGGACGATGTGCTGGTGCTGGTCTCGAATTCGGGCAAGTCCCAGCGACTCGAGCGCATCCTGCGCGCGGCCAAACACGGAGGCGCGACCGTCATCCTCATCTGCGGAAACGAGAACGCGCCCCTCGCGCGCCTGGCGGACATCGTGCTGCGCACCGTCAATTACGAAGCTCTTCTCACGACTGTCGACTTCACGTTCTCCAAGATCTCGGCGACGCTGATCATCGAGGTCATCTACAGCTTCCTGCTTTCCGTCATGCCGGGGGCCCGCGACCGCATCAGCGGTTACGAGGAGCTCATCCAGCCCGACAAGGAAATGGAATAACCCTGTCCCGCCGGCCGGATGGAAGGCAAAAGACGTAGGCGCCTACGCGCTCAGGCTGTCGACCTCCTCGAGCCAGAGGGCCGCGGAGGCATCGCTCGGCATACGCCAATCGCCGCGGGGGCTCACGCTCACGGAACCGACCTTGGGACCGTCCGGCAGGCAGCTGCGCTTGAACTGCTGGGCGAAGAAGCGGCGGTAGAACGTGCGCAGCCAATACAGGATCGTTGCGGGCTCGTAGGCGGGCGTCCCGTCCGAGTCGAGCTCGGCGAAGGTGCGGCACGCCATGCGGTAGATCTTGCCCGGAGCAAAACCGTAGCGCATCATGTGGAACAAGAAGAAATCGTGCAGTTCATACGGGCCGACGAGCTCCTCGGTGCACTGCGCGATCTCGCCGTCGCCGCCGGGCGGCAACAGCTCGGGCGAGACGGGCGTGTCGAGGATGTCGCGCAGGATGGCGGCCGCCTCCCCGCCCAGCGAATCGGCGGCGTGCGACACCAGATGGCGCACGAGCGTCTTGGGCACACCGGCGTTCACGCCGTACATGCTCATATGATCGGCGTTGTAGGTTGCCCAACCGAGCGCAAGCTCGGACAGGTCGCCCGTGCCGATCACGAAGCCGCCGAGCTCGTTGGAAAGGTCCATAAGGACCTGCGTGCGTTCGCGGGCCTGGGCGTTCTCGTAGGTGACGTCCGTCACACTCGGGTCGTGGCCGATGTCGGCGAAATGCGCGCGAACGGCCTCGCCGATCGCGATGGTGCGAAAGTCGACGCCCAATTGCTCGGCCAGGCGCTCGGCGTTGGACTTGGTGCGGCCCGTCGTGCCGAAGCCGGGCATGGACACCGCATGGACGCCCGTGCGGGGCAACCCCAGCATATCGAAGGCGCGCACCGTGACGAGCAGGGCGAGCGTGGAATCGAGGCCGCCCGACAGGCCGATGACGGCCGAGTGAGTACCGGTATGGGCGAGGCGCGTCTTGAGACCGGCGGCCTGCAGGTCCAAGATCTCCTCGCAGCACGCGGCGCGACGCACGGGGTCCGTGGGCACGAACGGCGTGCGCGGTGCGGGGCGCAGCACATCGAGGGCGGAATTGAGCAGTAGCCCCGTATCCTCGGTGGGCAGGACCGTGGGGCGATCCGGCACATCCTCGACGGACTCGCAGGCAACAGAGGCACCCTCACCGGTCTCCGTGAAGCTGAAATCGATTGTCTGCAAATGGCTCACGCACCACTCCCCGGCGCGCCACGTGTTGGAGCGCCGGCGCTCGGCCATGAGCTTCTCCAGATCCACATCGGCCACGGCCATCTCGCGCGAGAACAGCGAAGTGCTCGCCACGATCGAGCCGTTCTCAGCGATGAGGTTCTCGCCCGAGAAGACGAGGTCGGTGGTGGACTCGCCCTCGCCCGCGTTGGCGTAGGCGTAGGCGCAGTACAGGCGCGCGCTCTGACCGGACACGAGGCTGCGGCGGTACGCCGACTTGCCCAAGACCTCACTCGACGCGCTCGCGTTCAGAATGACCGTCGCGCCGCCGGAAAGCGCCATGTCAACCGAGGGCGGGTTGGGGACCCACAGGTCCTCGCAGATCTCGACGCCGATGCGCACGTCCTCGAGGCCGGGGTCGGAACAGGTGTAGACGATGTCGCCCATAAGAGGCACGGAGTCCTGGCCGGCGAACGGGATGAACCCCGCCCCGTTCATGGGTGCGGCCGCGAACCAGCGCTGCTCGTAAAACTCGCCGTAGTTGGGCAGGTGGCGTTTGACGGTGAGGCCCAGCAGACGCCCCGCGCAGCATGCGGCGACGCAGTTGTAGACGTTCTCGCGATGCGCGACCGGCAGGCCGACCGTGAACAGAAGCGGCGTGTCGGCCGTGTCCTCGAGCAGGCCGGCGAGCGCGGACTCAGCTGCGCGCAGGAGAGCGCGGTCGTGAAAGAGATCGCCGCAGGTGTAACCGGTGAGGCAGAGCTCGGGCAAGGCCAACACGCGCGCACCGGCGCGAACGGCCGCGTCGACGCACTCGAGAATGGCCGCGGCGTTGCCAGCCACATCCCCCACGCGGATCTTGGGCGTGGCCGCGGCGATGCGCAGATACCCGTCGCTCACCGCGATCTCACTCGTTGCCTGGCAAGCGGCCTTGACCTCGTCCATGCGAGCCTCCTGAACTGTTCGTCATTCACGACGCCTATTGTACCCGCCCCGGCGGACGGACGCGCAGCGGACAGACGTCGCATTTGAACGGCCGATGAGCGAACGGGGCCTTGGCAGACGGGGCTTTAGCCCACGCGTTTCGCCGCGGCGAGCGTCGGCCCGGCCACCTTGGTGTAGACCGCCAACCAGATAAGGGACGCGCAAAAACCGCCGAGCACGTCCGAGGCGTAATGAACACCCAGGTACACACGGGAGAACCCGACGGCGGCAATCATCACGCACAAGAACGCGGTCGATCCGACGCGTGCACGACGATCGCGCACGTAGCGCCAGGTGAGCCAGATGAACAGCCCGAAGAACGCCATGGCCGCCATGGAGTGGCCGGAAGGAAAGCTAAAGCCGCCGATCTCGACCAAACGCAGGGAGACATCGGGGCGGGGACGTTGGATCGCGAACTTCAGCAGCTGGTTGAGGACGGTGGATCCCGCAAGGTTGACCGTGCAAAACCAGCCCAGGCCCTTCAGGCCACGTGAGCGCCCGGCGAGCGTCACGGCGAATATACAGGCGAAAAGCGGCACCGGCGTGACCAAAAACGAGACCATCTCCATGATGGGGGTCAGCCATGCCGTGCGCACGTGCCCGACCATGAGCGCGATGGCCGAGCGGTCGAGCGCCATGATCTCGCCCGCCAGCACACGGCTGAGCAGGACGAGGAACACGAGCAGGCACACCGACACGATGACGAACCGCCTGTTCTCGCACAGCCGCTGTGCGATATCGCCCATGCATGCGATACCATCTCCCAAACCAGTCGATTGCTTCTCCTCAGTCATAAAACCTCCGCCGGGCAGCGCGTCCATCGAACATGTTGTGCCAATTCCATGGCGGGATTGTACCCGCGCCCGTGCGCGAGCAGCGAACCTTCGCCAAACCCACAGGCACGCGACGCGTTTGACTCTGTCCGCGCGGGACCATATCATCGAACAGAAGTTCGGAACACATGTTCGATGGGAGGATCCGATGGGAAAGCCGGCAGCGGGAGCACTCGGCCGTGAACGCACCTACATCTGCATAGACCTAAAGACGTTCTACGCCTCCGTCGAATGCGCCGCGCGCGGGCTCGATCCGTTCACGCAAAACCTCGTCGTAGCCGACACCTCACGCGGCCGCACCACCATCTGCCTGGCGATCAGCCCCGCCATGAAGAAGCTCGGCATACGCAACCGCTGCCGTCTCTTCGAGATTCCCCAAAACATCGACTACATCGCAGCCCCGCCCCGTATGCGCCACTACATGGAGATCTCGGCGCGCATCTACGGCATCTACCTTGAATATGTGAGCCCCCTGGACGTCCACGTCTACTCGATCGACGAGTGCTTCATCGACGCGACATCCTATCTGTCACTCTACGGCCTCACAGCGCGCGAGTTCGCCGATGAACTGCGCGGCGCCGTGCTCGCCCGCACCGGCATCACAGCGACCGCGGGCATCGGGCCCAACCTCTTCCTGGCAAAAGTCGCACTCGACATCACGGCCAAGCATGAGGATGACGGCATCGGCGAACTGGACGAGGAGCGCTTCAGGCAAGATATCTGGCGCCATCGCCCCATCACAGATATATGGGGGATCGGTCCGGGCACCGCCGAGCGCCTTGCGAAGTACCGCGTCTACGACCTCATGGGCGTCGCCGCGCTCGACGAGCGGATCTTGTACCGGGAATTCGGGGTGAACGCCGAATACCTCATAGACCATGCGCACGGCATCGAGCCCTGCACCATCGCCGAAATCCAGGCGTACCGGCCGCAGGCGACCTCCATGGTGAACGGGCAGGTGCTCTCCCGCAACTACGGCTACGACGAAGCGCTCACCGTGCTCCGCGAGATGGTGGACGCCTCGGTACTCGAGCTCGTCGAACGAGGCGTGGTAGCCAGTTCGATCTCACTGTATGTGGGCTATGGCAGCGAGTTCCGCGAGCTTCGAAGGCTCGACGTGAGCGGCAGCGCGTCGTACGTGGACGGCTGCGGCCATCGGCGCAGCACCACCGCGGAGGACATCCCCCGCATCACGCCGCGGCCGGGCGAGAACCGCGTCGAACCCACGCGGAACGGCGAACGCGACCTCTACACCGAGGGCGCGCGGCGCGCGGGGGCATTCACCGGGGAACATGGAACGAGACCGGCCGGTGGGAGAGGTGCATACGCGCACGCGAGTAAGCAACGCAAGCTGCAGGAGCGAACGAACTCGCGCCGCAAGCTTCAAGAATACTTCGAGCGCCTGTTCGCCGAGTCGGTCGACCCGCGCCGCCCCATCAAGCGGCTGAACATCGGCTTTGGCGACCTGCTCCCCGAGGAGTTGGCCACCATCGACCTCTTCACCGACGTCGAGGCAGAGGCCCGGGAACGGGAACTGCAGCGCGCCATCATCGACGTGAAGGGACGGTATGGAAAAAACGCACTCGTCATGGGGCGGAGCCTGCGCCCCGAGGCGACGGGGCGCGAGCGCAACGAACAGGTGGGAGGACACCATGCGTGATCACATGGATGCACAAGAGGCCGCGGGCGCGGGTCCGCTGACGGCGAACGGCAAACCGAGGGCGAGCAGAGCGGCCCAGTTCATGCCCTTCGCCGCCCTCACCGGCTACTACGAGCTCGCGCGGCAGCAGGAGCGCATCACCGAGCCCCGCCACGAGCTCACCGAGGAGGAGGCCCTGGCCCTTTCCCGCACGATCACGCAGGTGAAAAAAGGCGATCTGGTGCGCGTGACCTATTACGACTGGGACACCTACCGCACCGTGTCGGGCATCGTCGCCCGCATCGACTTTGCGTTTCGGCGAATACAGATCGTAAAGACCGTCATCGGCTTCGATGACATCTTGACCATCAAACGCTAGCACCACCGGCACCGGAGTCGTGCCACAATGGAACAGATCGGGCTTACGGGAGATGGAGCTGCCAAGCTACCCCCCACAACCCGCACCGCACACCAAGCCGAGGAGGCAGCATGGAAGATGTGAAGAGGACCGCACGCCGCACCACCGCGGAGCACATCATCAAGAAACTCGCGATTCGCAACATGACCGGCCACTACCGCCATACCGCCGCAGAGGCGGTCGAGCTCGCACGCGACCTCGTAGAACCGGGCCAAAGCGTCACCTGGGGCGGAAGCGTCTCGTTTTCCGAAAGCGGCATCAAAGCGGCCCTGGAGGCCGACGGTCACCGCATGATCGACCGCTCGCAGGCCACCACGCCTGAGGAGCAAGATGCCATGTGGCGCGAACAGGTCGGCGCAGACTGGTTCTTCATGGGCACCAACGCCATCACACTCGACGGCGAACTCGTCAACATCGACGGCAACGCCAACCGCCTCGCTCTGTTGCTCCATGGTCCCAAGCATGTCTGCGTCATCGCCGGCATGAACAAAGTCGTGGCGGATGTCGAAAGCGGGCTCAAACGCATCCGCACCGTCACATGCCCGCTCAACGCCGCGCGCCTACACACCGGCACCCCGTGCGAACTCGCCGGCGTCTGCTCGAACTGCCACGCCGAGAAATGCATGTGCTGCCAGGAGGTCATCACCCGCCACTCGCGCCACGATGGGCGCATCCACGTCATCCTCGTCGGAGAGGACCTCGGCTTTTAAGAACCTGCGCGTCGGAGTGCCCGACAGGAAAGGACATCCATGAACAATTTCACCTTCTGCTCCCCCACCAAGTTCGTATTCGGCCGCGGCGTCACCGATACGGTCGGCGCCGAACTGGCGGAAGCCGGATATCGCCGCGCCCTGATCGTATACGGCCAGGGCTCCGTGGTCCGCACGGGCACGCTCGACCGCGTAAAGGCCTCACTCGACGCCGCCGGCGTGTCCCATGTCGAACTGGGCGGCGTGCGCCCCAATCCCGAGATCGCCCTCGTGCGCGAGGGTGCGGCGCTCGCCGAGCACGAGCAGGTCGACATAGTCTTGCCAGTCGGCGGCGGCTCGGCGATGGACTGCGCCAAGGGGATCGCAATCGCCACGGGCTATACCGGCGATGCCTGGGACTTCTGGTCCAAAAAGGCAACCGTCGAGCACTGCCTGCCGATCGCGACCGTGGTGACCATCCCCGCCTCCGGCTCCGAGGCCTCCAACTCCTGCGTCATCAGCAATGACGCCGAGGGGCTCAAGAGCGGCTGCAACAGCGAGCTCATCCGCCCCAAGATTGCCTTCCTGGATCCCGAACTCACCTTCACCCTCCCGCCGTATCAGACGGCGGCGGGGGTGACCGACATGATCGCCCACATCATGGAGCGCTTTTTCTCCGGAGAGCCCGCGGTGGGCGCGACCGACAACATCGCCTGCGGCCTCATCCGCGCAGCCATCGATGCGGCCCGCATCGTGATGGACGAACCCGAGAGCTACGATGCGCGAGCCGAGCTCATGTGGATCGGCACGCTCGCACATAACGGCCTGGCAGGCTGCGGTCTGGGCATCCCCGGCATGCGCGACGGCGACTGGTCCTGTCACGGCATGGAACATGAAGTCTCGGCCGTCGATCCGCGCATCACGCACGGCGCGGGCCTTGCCGTCATCTTCCCCGCGTGGATGCGCCATGTGTGGAAGAGCCATCCCGAGCGCTTCCTCACCTTCGGCGCCGAGGTGTTCGGCATCGAACCCATCGACCCCGAGGTGGACGACCTGTCCGACATCGACGAGGAGATCACGCCCGAGCGCGCTGTACATGACGCCGTCGAAGCGACCATCGACGAACTGCAGGACTTCTTCATGTCCATGGGTATGCCCTCCACGCTCGGCGAGCTCGGTATCGCAGAAGATGACATCGACCAGATGATCTGCGGTCTGCGCGTGAACCGCGGAGAGAGCTTTGGCACATTCCGCAAGCTCACCCTGGAAGACGCCCGGGAAATCTACGAGAGCGCCTTGTAGCCCGGACCCGCTTGCACGACAGCGCCCCATCCGAAAGGCGCCTCGCAGCCCCTCATACCGGGAGCCGCGAGGCGCCTTCTCACACATTCCGATGACAAACCAGCTGACGTGCCTATCCCCTCATGAAGACAAGGGTCTGCCCTTTCGCATCTCCCTGGGATAGATCGGGGTCGAACGTATACCCAACATCGAAACGCTTAAGCTCCTCAGCGCGATGCACTCCACGCTCCGCCATCCAACGAACCATGCTGCCGCGCGCGATCTTGCTCGCGGTCGAACGCTGGATTGGCCTGCCGTTGCGCAAACCCTCACCGAAGATGCACGTGACCTCACGTGCTCCGTCAGGTCGATGCGGAAGCACCGCCTTGGAATACTCCACGCTGGCCAGATTCACAATTTCGACCACATCGTCCGGCCGTGCGTCCAACTCGGCACACACGGCCCGTGCGATCGAATCGCCCCAAAACGCATAGAGATTCTTCTCCCCATCCACGGACAATTTGGCACCCATCTCCAAGCGATACGGCTGAACAGCATCGAACGGTCGAACGCAGCCATAGAGCGCGGAAAGCACCCACAGATGCCCCTGCAACCACTCGAGCGCGGCGGCGTCGAGCACGTCCGGCGCCATGCTGCGGAATTGAATGCCCACATAAGAGAAGATCGCGGGAGAGACAAGGCGAGACAGTTCCGCATCCCCAAGGAGGTTCGCGTCGGCAATGTCTCGATAGCTATGCAGGCGTTCCAAGTTCTCGGCCAACAACTTGTCGTTGACGCCCCACAGTGCTTGCAACCCCTCGCTCCCCTGCTCACGCTCGATTGTGCGCAGGGCGTCCATGACGTGGGCGGTCTTCTCCGAAAGCGGCGGGATGCCACGTGGGGCAAACCCATCACGAGCCACCTGCATCTGCTTTGCGGGAGAGATGATGACCTGCAACATGAAAAAGCCTCCGAGCGCTCGAGTACCCGACCCATTATGTCAAAGGTACCCGGGCGCTCGGGGCACATGCACGGAATCGATGTTCGCCTACGAGATATGGCCGAGGAAATCCTTGGTTCGTTCCGATTGCGGATGGTCGAACACCTGCTCGGGAGCCCCTTGCTCCACGATAACGCCCCCGTCCATGAACACCACGCGATCGGCGACGTCACGGGCGAACTGCATCTCGTGCGTGACGACGATCATGGTCATCCCCTCGCGAGCCAAGTCGCGCATGACGCCCAACACGTCGCGCACGAGCTCGGGGTCGAGTGCACTCGTCGCCTCGTCGAAAAGCATGACGTGCGGGTTCATGGCCAGGGCGCGCGCTATGGCGACGCGCTGCTGCTGACCGCCGGAAAGCTGAGAAGGCATAAAATCCACGCGGTCGGCAAGGCCGACCTTCCCCAGCTCCTCGACCGCGATGCGCTCGGCCTCCTCACGGCTGCGCTTGAGCACCTTTTGCTGCGCGATCATCACGTTCTTTTTCGCCGAGAGGTGCGGGAACAGGTTGAACTGCTGAAACACCATGCCCAAGGTTGAGCGGACCTTGTTGATGTCCACGCCCTTCCCGGTAATGTCTACACCCTCGACCACGATCGAGCCCGCGGTGGGCGTCTCGAGCAGGTTAACGCACCTCAGCATCGTCGACTTGCCGGAACCCGACGGCCCCAGCACCACGACGACCTCGCCGCGATGCACGTCCAGGTCGATCCCGCGCAGGACCTCGTTGCCGCCGTACGCCTTGTGCAGTCCTCGAATCTGCACCACGGGGGCATCGCCAGCACGGGTCACCATCGCCGCTACGGACTTGTCAGCAGAGGCCGCAGCTTGAACACCGGCACCGGTGCCCGCATCCGCGCACCCGTCAACGGGCGCGCCCTCGACCGCGGCGTCGCGCTTCGTCACATCAGTCATCTCAAGCACTCCCTACAGGTTGGCGATATGGTCGGCAGGCGTGGGCACCATGGTCCCCGCGCTCTTGGCGGGTTTCTTGCCGAGGGGGCCCGCATTGGTGCCCGCCGTGGCACCGGTGAGGCGCAACTCGAGCAGGCTCACCACGCGAGCGAGCGGCAATGTCACCACGAGGTAGAACAGAGCGGCGACCACATAGGGCGTGATGGACCCGGTCGTGGCCACGATGGTCTTGGCGTACATGACGATCTCCATGACACCAACCGCCGCGAGCAGGGACGTGTCCTTATAGAGCAAGATGAATTCGCTGGTGAGCGTGGGAATCACGTTGCGGAACGTCTGCGGGATGATAATCGAGACCATGGTCTGGGCCGCGCTCATCCCCAGCGAACGAGCGGCCTCCGACTGACCCTTGGGGATGGACTGGATGCCCGCACGGAAGATCTCGCACAGATAGGCGGCGGAGTTCATCGCCATGACGATGACGCCGAGCGTGTAGTTATCGATGTTGACTCCGGCGAGCGGCAGGCCGAAGAACGCGATGTAGATCTGCAGGAACGCCGGTGTGCCGCGGATGAGGTTCACGTACACGGCCGCAAGTGCGCGCAAGATGCGCGACTTCGAGATGCGCATGAGCGCGAACAGGAAGCCGAACGGGATCGCCAGCGGGAACGCAGCGAGCACGATGGCGACCGACATCAAAAAGCCGCCGAAGATGATGGGCAGGCTGCTTACGATGAGCACGGGGTTGAAGAACAGGCGCAAGAACGTGTTGGAGTTCCATGCCTCGACCCAGGGCTGCTCCTCAAGGAAGGCCTTGAACTGGTCGAACGGCGTCACGCTCTCGATCTCGACCGCGGGAATGCCGTCGACGTCATGCTCGTGCCCATCCGCAAGCGTATAGGAGCCCGTGCATTGCATCGCGCCGCCTGCAGCGGGAAAGACGACACCGTAGAGCTCGACGCGGAAGAACCGCCCCGCCGGCGCCGCCTCGGGAAACACGAGCTCAAGCGTCTCGCCCTCGACCTTGATCTTGGGTTCGATGAACGCGCGCTCCATGAGGTCCTCACCTGAAAGCATGGTGAGGCGGAGGTCTTCGGTTGTGAAGGACGTGCCCTCGGGGACGGTGAGCGAGAGCCCCGTGAGCTCCTCATCCGCATCCGCCTGGACCTCCCAGGTGATGCGCGTCTCGGTCCCGCCGAGGACCTCACTGCCCGCGTCCCCGTTGGGTTGGCAGGTGAGCTTTTCGACCTCGAGTGCGTAGGCGGGGACGGCGCCCGTGCCGCATGTCACCCCGAACGCCACCCAGACGAGGCACATCGCGACGCATAGGCGCGCCGCGATGCGGAGCGCCGCGCAAGGAGGCGTGCCCGATGTTCCCCTCGTCAAAGAAATCCCGGTATCCATGGCTCTTTCCTCTTTCAATCATGCGGGGCGCTCTGCCGTAAAGTGCCGTGCCGCCAACGGACACGCGACCGGCATCGAACCTCGCCGCAAAGGCCCTCCCACGCTCGTGCACGGGAGGGCGGGCCGTCACGATGCGAAGCGGCTACTTGATGCTGTACTTCTCCATCAGGGCGTCGATGGTTCCATCCTCGGAGAACTTGGCGAGTGTCTCGTTGATCGCGTCCTTGAGGCCGGGATTGTCCTTGCTCACGGCGATGGCGTATTCCTCGCCGGTGGAGATCAGCTTGATGACCTGCTCGTTATCGAAGCTCGAAGCGGTGAGCTGCGCGGCCACGGAACGGTTGGTCACCAGAGCGACGGCTTGGTTGGACTGCAGGGCGGCAAAGCAATCGGTGGCGTTCTTGAACGGCACCGCGGTCGCCTCGGGGAAGTTCTCGTTGACGAACGCCTCGGCCGTGGAACCGGACTGAACGGCGATCTTCACCCCTTCGACATTGAGGGCATCGGCGTAGTTGTCTCCCGTGATATCGGCGTTGTCCTTCATGGTGACGATCGCCTGGTCATCCATGTAATACGAATCCGTGAAATCGACCTGCTTCTCGCGCTTGGGCGTGATGGTGATGGCGCCGAACGCGGCATCCATCTTGGTGCCCAACGCGACGGCGGCGCACAGGCCGTCGAAATCCATGTTGACGATCTCGAAGTCCAGGCCCAGGTCATCGGCGATGAGCTCGGCGAGCTCGAGGTCGAAGCCCTTGTACTCGCCGTCCTCCATATATTCGAAGGGCTCGTACTCGGCGGATGTGCCGATGGTGAACGTGCCGTCCTCGACCAACGTGTAAGCCGCGTCGTCCCCTGCCTTGCCAGCGGCGCTGCCCGCCGCGGGGTCCTGGGAACCGCCGCAGCCGACGAGCGCGAGCGCACCGGCGATGGCGAGGGTTGCGGCGGTCGCGCCGAATAGTTTCTTCTTCATGAGAGTGTCCTTTCCCCTGAGGCGTTGATTTCAAGCAAGCTTTGCTTGGCGAACGAGTATACACACTTTCGCATGTTTTGGTATGTTTAATACAGTTTGTTTCACCTTCGTTACCGTTATGCTCATTTGCTCGCATCTTTGATGTGTAGTTATGCACATCAGTGAAACAGCGCCATAGCCGCTCATCCCGCCACATCGCGGCCGCGCGGCCCAAATCGACGTGCCGTACAGGCTAAAGCCCTACAAAAAATGCCAGCCCGATGAAGGCTGGCATTTCTATGAATATATTCAGGCTTCCGCACGCGGCGGCGATCGTCGAGTCCCGCCGACGCCAGGAGGCCAAACCGCCGTCGATACGCAGCGGCCCTGCAAGACGGACACAGCGGGCGTGTGGGAACCCCTCGCGGTTGCCGCGTCCGTGGGCACCCCACGCCTACGAGGCGGTATCGCCCTCGGCATTGCCCGCAGCTGCGGGCGAGTCGCCGTCTGCAGCGCCCCCTGTCACCGTTGATGCGTTACCGCCCTCATCGACATCCGCGTTCTTAGAGGCTCGCGATGCGCCGAACTTCGTCACGGAACGAACCGCAGCGCCATCCGATCCATCGACCGCCTTGGCGCAATTGAACGTGATGGAATCCCCGACCTTGTGACGGACGATTTCCAACATATCGGGCAAGGCGAAGTCGTAAATCGCCGAGTCACCCTCGAGCGTGACATAAAAGTGCGAATTGCCGTCGATGACCGCCTGGGCAATGGAGGCAATAGTGCCGGAGACCTCGACCTCCGCACCGCTCGCCGCCGCCTCATCTCCGGAAAGCGCACCGGATGTGGCGAGCATCTGCAGGTAGCTCTCCTGAGTCGACGCGACCGTGGAACCCGTGGCGACGCTCTGGTAATGCTCCACGTTGATCATGGCGTACATCTTGACCAGGCCGGCATTGTCTTTCAACGCCATGAAATAGGTCGGCTGCCCGGCGACATTGAGCAGAAGCGGGTAGGTCGCTTCGTACTTGAGGTTCTGCACCTGACCCTCGGCAGACGCCTGGGCCGAATCCTCGGTGGCGCCCGCCACCGGATAGTAATGCGACTCTCCCGTGCGCTGATTGACCAGGATGAAGCCAACATTCGAGCTGTCGGCAGTCACGGAGCTCACACCCGTGTACAGATAGATATCGTCGCCCTGGGCAAGGTAGTTGTAGCCGAGCTCACCATCGGTGCCGAGCGTAGTACGGACCACGCCCTGCTGGCCAAGCCAGGAGTTGAGCCAACCGCCCCTGTACGCGCCGCTCCAGTTGTACTGCTGGATGATGAGGTCGCTCGGATAAGCGCGGTCGACCCATGTGGGGCAGTCTTCAATCGCGTAATCCTCAGTCTCGCCGGTGCAAGCGTTCACCAGAACAACGCGCTGGATCGTGGTGCCCTCGAACAGGCCAATGGTGCGCTTCTGCACGGGAAAGACCCACCAGGGCGTTCCCTTCTCGTCGAGCTCGAAACTCTTCTGATCGAACATGTAGGTGGGGTACTTAAGCTGCACGTAGCGGTCGATGTTGCGCGCGAGCGGCTCGCTCTCGGAATAACGGATCGGGTCCTTCAGGCGCACGACTTCGGCCTCCTGCGTGACCATGTCCACCAACACATAGGCGGGGATGCCCGTGCCGCGATGACTCAACCACTTGAAAAGGTCCGCATAGGTGAGCGGGCTCACGCGCACCGGGCGACCCTGGTAGTTGATCTGACTGTAGGCAGGGCTGATCTCGAACTGACTCACGAACTCGGGAATCGAGCCCATGGCGCGGGAGCCCAGCAGCTGCGCGGAGGCTCGGTCGATCACGGGAACATCCGCGTAATCGACTTCCTCGATATCCTTGGCGAAATCGCCCTCGGTGGTCTTGAGCACGTTGGCGTAACGCTCGGCGTTGCCGGGGATGAACGGCTCACCCATGATGAGGCCGACGAAGAACGCGAGAATCACCGCAAGCGGCACGTACGCGAGCCGGTTGAACAGCGTGGCATGGCGCGCGGAGCGCAGAGCCACGACCTTGAGGGCGACCACGGCGAAGATGGCGACGAGGATGATCCAGCTCCACACTCTCGGGCTGTGAATGTTGAGCGCCGGATGGAACCACCAATACGAAACGAGCGCGGCGATGCCGAGCACGACCAGAGCCACGATGAGCGCCGTACGGCTCCAGTGGGCGAGCTTCTCCATGAACGGAGGAACGGGGCGCCCTTCGTGAACACGTTTCCCACGTGCGGCCCTCTCCTTGGCGCGAGCAGCCTTCTTGCGCTCGCGGGCGGACTTGGGTGCTTCGCCGCCCGCAGGGTCCTTCGACTCTCTCGCCGGGATGTCCTCCACCTCGACTTCCACATCGATGGGCTCCTCCGCACTGCGTTCGGAGCCGCCGGGCACCTCCACTCCGGAACGCCTCAGCATCTCCAAAATCTCGTCGTGGTTCATCGAGGTATCAATCCTTCCGGGCGGTCGGCGTGCAATATGGAGGGATGATACCCAGTTCGGCGGCGGGCAACGCGAGCGAGGGCGAAACCCCGCCCGCGCCACCGCAAGGCACCCCTAGGACTCGCGAAACACCGTTAAGAACACCCATCCAACCGCAATGGCGATGGCGCCCCAGATGAGAATCTGGCTCCATGCGGAGAGGACGAAGAAGAGGCTACCGAGCGCTGCGACAACCGTCACCGCCCCTACCAACAGGGCAAATCGAACGCGCACGTCACATCTCCCATGCAGAAATTCGGCACGTTCGTTATATGCCTCGATATCAATGCGGCGGGCCATGAGGCGACCGTACATCGCAACAAGTGCCGCTGCCGCGCAGCAGACCACCAACGAACTCAGACCTCCCGACACATGTTGTAGCGGTACGCTCTGAATGACCGCGATCACGGCGCCGAAGCACACGAGCGCACAGGCCGCGATACGCGAAAACCCGCTCAGACGACAGGCGCGCTCGTGATCGTCATCGGTGTAGAAGTTGCTCACGAACGGATGGGCGCGACAAAACGCGACGTGCCTGATGTGGGCTACCGCAAGGCACGCGAGTGCACCCGCGGCACCCGTAAGCAGAAAATAGAAAGGATAAGGATTGAGAACCGGTCCCCAACCCCCACCGAGCAGCAAAAGGCCGACGCCGCCGCGCGCGAGCATCGCAACGCTCCCCACACCGAACACCAAAAAGGCGGCAGCGCCCGCAATGAACAGGGCCCGAGACCTCATGTGCGGATCGTATCCGGTCACATCGGACACAGGCGCGTCGTCGGGGATGGCAAGCGTCTGATCGACAGTCCTAACCGTCACGTCACCGCGAATCAGCTCATCGAGGTCGACTTCGAAGATCTCGCACAAGCGAACCAGCTTGTCCATGTCAGGGGTGGAGGCACCAGCCTCCCACTTGCTCACCGCTTGACGGGTCACGCCGAGCAGCATGGCGAGATGTTCCTGGGTCATGTTACGCGAATCACGCAGATATAGCAGGTTGTCACGGAAACTCATGATGCGCTCCCTTTCATCGTGGTCAATCGTACATGCTCGACGAGGCGTCCGGACCCCTCGCCGACTTCAGCTTCCGCGAACGATGCCCGTTGCGCAAGGGCGCTGGGGTTGCGTTTTGCCCCTGATCCGTCAACCGCTGGTTGCGACTCATCCACCTGCATAAACAGCATGATCTGGGCGTCTTTTCACATGACGGGGCGATACGGCCGAGCTCAATCTGCGCTTGACCTGAAGGGCACTTCAAGAGATAACCTAGGGCAGACAACGACGCACAAGGAGACACACCATGTCACAGAGAAACGTCCAAAAGCTCGAGAAACCAGCCGTGAAGCGCACGCTGCGCCGCTTTTGGGAGGTCACGCGCATGGTACCCGGCGCGGCATTCCTCGCTGTGTTCACCTCCGTCGCCTACGTGGCACTGCTCATCTTCGTGAACACCTGGGTGATGGGCCTCATCGTGGACCGCGTGCAGGCGGCGCCCGTGCCCGCCGATAAGGTGTGGGAGGTCTTCGGCCCCTACATCCTGGCGCTGCTGCTGGTGAACCTCGTCGGCCAGATCTGTTCCAAGTTGCAGGACTACGCCGTCTACAAGTTGCAGATCAACGGCAACTACCATCTCGCGCGCCTGTGCTTCGACACGCTCTCCAACCAGTCGATGACATTTCACACGAGCCGTTTCGGCGGCGCATTGGTAAGCCAGACGAGCAAGTTCATGAGCGGCTACACCCAGATGGTCGACGTCGTGGTCTACTCGCTCATCCCCACCATCGCAAGCACCGCCTGCACGTTCATCGCGCTCGCGCCGGCCGTACCCGCCTATGCCGCGGCACTCGCCGTGATGCTCGTGATATACGTGATCGTGGCCACGCGCATGTACCAGCGCATCCTGCCGCTCTCCGCCGCCACCGCCAAGGCGCAGAACCGCCTCTCCGGCGTGCTGTCCGACGCGGTAACGAACATCCTGGCCGTCAAGACCTGCGGACGCGAGGACTTCGAGAAGGAGCTTTTCGACAAGGCGGACCTCGCGGCCATGCAGGCCGAGAGCCGCTCCATGCGCGCCACCATGCAGCGCGGGTTCACCACGAGTGGCATCATCACCGTGATCATGCTCATCGTATCCATTTTCGTGGCGGGCGGCAACGCCTGGTTCGGCATCTCGGGCGGCATGCTCGTCATGATGTTCTCCTACACCTATCAGCTCTCCATGCGCTTCAACTACATCAACTCGATGATGCAGCGCATGAACCGCGCCATCGGCGACGCGAGCGAAATGGCCCGCATCCTTGACGAACCCCGACTTGTGGAGGATGCGCCCGGCGCCCCGGACCTCGTGGTGACCGAGGGCTCGATCGATTTCGACCACCTCGGCTTCGCCTACGCCGACGCCGCCGAGGGCGACCGCGTCTTCACCGACCTCAACCTGCATATCCCGGCCGGTCAGCGCGTGGGCCTCGTTGGTCGCTCGGGTTCGGGTAAAACCACCCTCACCAAGCTGCTGCTGCGCCTTTCCGACGTGCAGGACGGGCATGTGCGCGTGGACGGCCAGGACATCTCCACCTGCACCCAGCAGAGCCTGCGCCGGCAGATCGCCTACGTTCCGCAGGAAGCGCTGTTGTTCCACCGTTCCATCCGCGAGAACATAGCCTATGGCCGCCCCGGCGCCTCCGAGGAGGAGATCCGCCGTGCCGCCGAGCTTGCCAACGCGCTCGAGTTCATCGATCGCCTGCCCAGCGGCCTTGATACGCTCGTGGGTGAGCGCGGCGTGAAACTCTCCGGCGGCCAGCGTCAGCGTGTGGCCATCGCCCGCGCCATCCTCACCGACGCACCGATCCTGGTGCTCGACGAGGCCACAAGCGCATTGGACTCCGAGAGCGAGGCGCTGGTGCAGGATGCACTCGAGAACCTCATGCGCGGACGCACGTCCATCGTCGTGGCGCACCGCCTGTCCACCGTGGCAGCGCTCGACCGCATAGTCGTGCTCGCCGACGGCGAGATTGTCGAGGATGGCACGCACGCCGAGCTTGCCGAGGCCGAAGGAGAATACGCCGCCCTCTGGAACCGCCAAACCGGCGCGTTTTTGGACGGGGAATAAGCCGGACGAAGAAGCTGTGGCAGGGCAAACCGGGCTGAAAAACGGGGGCGCGAAGTCGCAATGAGGCATATCCTGCTGGAATGTCACTCACCAAGCTGCGACGAACCTCCTCGCTCGAGGAAGAGGGAGCTTTTTCGTACTCATTTTGAGATTAGTCAGATACACACGATCGGAGACCAACTGCGACCTGCAGTTTTGTTGGACCAAACACCTGCACTACTTCATCCTTTTTAAAAACGATACGAAAAACCTCAACTTCTCAGCGCAAGCGCGACTCGCGTTACCCCGCGAGCCCGCGCAGGTAGGCGATCTCACCCGCATAACCCGCGAGGTCGTCATGCGGGGTTTCCAAAATAAAGGGCAGTTCGCACAGGGCGGGATGCGTCACGATGGCGCGCAAAACGTGCTCGCCGCCACCGAGCTCGGGATTGCCCAGGTATCCCCCGCCGATCACCTCATGGCGGTCCTTATGCGCGCCACGCGGGTTCTTGGAGTCGTTGATATGGACCGCCTGCAAGCGCTCGAGACCCACAACGCGGTCGAATTCGGCCATGACGCCATCCAGGTCATCCACGATGTCATACCCACCGTCGGAGATGTGGCAGGTGTCCAGGCACACACCGAGCATATCGGTGCCGGCAAGCTCGGGACGGCGTGAAGCCACACCCTCGATGATGCGTGCCAGCTCCTCGAAAGTGCGGCCCACCTCGGTGCCCTTGCCGGCCATCGTCTCGAGCAGCACGCACGTGCGCTGACCCTCGAACATAACGTGGCACAGGGCGTCGACAATGAGCTCAATGCCGGCATCGACCCCCTGACCCACATGTGCGCCGGGATGAAAATTGTAGAGTTGCCCGGGCAGCGCCTCCATGCGCTGCAGGTCCTCGGCCATGGCCTCGAGCGCGAACTCGCGCGCCCGTTCCTTGGCGGAACAGGGGTTGTACGTGTAGGGCGCATGCGCCACTAGGCGTCCAAACCCATCTACGTCCAAGATTCGCCGCAGACCCGCCACGTCATCGAGATCGAGCGGCTTGGCGTTCCCGCCGCGCGGATTGCGCGTGAAGAACGCAAAGGTATTTGCGCCAATGGAGCGAGCGGTCTCGCCCATAGCGGTATAGCCCTTGGTAGTGGACAGATGACAACCGATGGTCAGCATGGGACCTCCGAAATACATGGGCCGCGCGCGGCGCGCAGTCGAAACACCTTGCTACTCTACGGCCTCGAGCTCGGCAAGCTCACCGGCGGGAAGCTCGACGGTCTCCTCGCCGCGCACGAGCACGACAGCCGCGACCTTGGGGGCGTCGGTCCCGCTGACCATAAACTGATGCAAGACAAAGTCCATCGTCGCCGGCGTGTCCTCATCGGGCTGGGCCATAGTCAGCGTGAGCACGCCGTCGGCAAATTCGACGCTCTCGACCGCGGGCTCCGGAATCGACGAACCGGCGACCTGGACCTGCACCGTGCCATCCTCATGCTGCATCCAGCACTCACCGGGCGTGGCCGCGCCATCCTGGCCCGCGACGTTCATGAAGGGGGCTTCGGGGTCGAGCGCAGCCTCCCAAGCAACGGCGGCGACAGGATCCGAGTGGGCTGAGCCTGCGCCGGCGGAACCGGAAGGCGCAGAGCCTGCGGGGCCTCCGGCGCCGCAACCAGCGAGCAGGAGCGTCGCCGCAGCGGCGATCAGGGAGCGACGGGTGATGCGGGCATCGAATTTCATGGGTGTCCTTTCGACGTCGAACAGCCTCCCGATTGTCCTCGATTGCATCCTCGCGGACCGATTCTCCTCAATCAACACACCAACCGCTCATGTAAAACCGAAGCCCATGCCGCTCGTCCGAGATTTTGCCCCGCTCATAGGGTGGACGGGATTCTTCAGGACGAGCGACGGCATCGACCCAACGCGGCCGGGCGTCACCATGAAACAGGCTACCCCTCGGCAAGACGCACCCCGAGCAACTGAACGAGATCGAGCGCCTGATCTGCACCGACCACGAGGCCGCGCAGCTCTCGGTAATCGCTCGACAGGACAGGCGCCGAGAACGTGCAGTCAGACACATCGATGCCGGCAAGTGGGGTGCCGAACACATCGATCCTCGTGAGATCGCACGCATCCCAGCGCACGTTCTTGAGCTTCGCCCGCTGCAACGCCGCTTCACGCAGCCTGCACCCATCGAGCGAGAAGTGGTCGATCGACGTCTCAGACAGGTTCGCGTACGAGAGGTCTGTGGAGACGGCGCAAACCCAGGCGATCCTCGCCTGGAGCAGGCTCAAGCCCGGTGCGGAGCAATCGCGCAGGTCCACACGGTTGAGCCACGCCTTGTCCATCACGCAACCGATGAACCGGCAGTTCTCGAGCACGACGTCGCGAAACGTGCATTCACGCAGGTCAACCTGCTCGAAAAGGCAATCGCGAAAGACCGCGTGCTCAAAGGTCGCCGCGTTCGCGCATTCATACGCGAGCTCCACGTCCTCGACCAGCACGTGCGAGATATAGCCGTCCCCCTCGGCGAACACCGCGAGCAGTTCATCGCTTCCCACGCGATGAGCTGTCTCCCCAACGCGAGCGCAGTCCGAGCCCATCCTCGCCGCCATCGCTACCCCCCTCCCCCGACGCGTTCGCGTGGCTCGTGCCACGCCGCCCGCACCGCATCGATGATGCAGGCAGTGCGAACCGTCGACGACAGCGGCATAATCGGGCTCTCGCTCTCGCCCCGGCGGATGAGCTCGCACGTATGGGAGATCTCATCGTAAAAATCATCGACCGCCAGGGGCGCTTCGATGCGCTCCCCTGCGGTACGCGAGGAATCGGGCCCGTCGAAGCGGTGCACCGTGAAGCCCGTCGGGCGATGGAGCATCGGGATGGAAACCTCGCCGCGCTCGCACGTCACGCGGCACTCGACGCGGTACTCCCCCGCGTCCCCGGCGAAATCGAAATGCACGGGCACGCCTCCGATGCGCAGGTCCGCCTCGTCGGCGATGTCGACCGCGGAGCCGTCCGAGGCCACCATCCACCGCGTCCGCACGTCGTCGACCTGTATCGCGCCGCCCAAGAGGTCCTCCGCCCATGCGACGCCATAGCACCCAAGGTCGTACAGCGTTCCCCCTTGAACAGGGTCGAGCAGGTAACCGCCCTCGAGGTCGCCGTAATCCAATCGATGCACGACTTCAATGCCGCGGATCTCGCCGAGTTCGCCGGACGCGAGCAGTTCTCGCACGCGGGCCCTAACGGGCATGAAGCGGGGCTTCATCGCCTCCACAAACAGGGAGCCCGACTCACGCGCGGCAGAAACGACCCGACCGGCCTCTTCGGCGGAGAGCACCGCCGGTTTCTCACACAGGACCGCCTTGCCCGCCCTCAGCAGCCGACAGGCCCATCGTTCGTGCATCCCATGAGGCAGGGAGAGGTAGACCGCATCGACGTCAGGATCGTCCACGAGCATCTGATGGGCGCGTTCGCCGCCATCTTCCGCGCTGACGTAGCGTCGACGTGCATCGACTGGAAACTCGGCGGCGAAGCTATCGAGGCGCACGGCACTGCGGCCGCTCAGCGCCACGAGCGACGCCCCCTCGACATGCCCCAAAGACCGCGCAAACCGACGCGCGATGCCGCCGGCGCCCATGATTCCCCAGCGCAATCCAGCCATATCGGACCTCCCATCCTCATGTTCAACCCGACATGATACGCGCTCGTCCCGCCACAAACGCCCAGACGGGAAAGGCGTACCATGGGACTGCAGCCGCATGCGGCTCGAAGACCATGCGAAAGGGGCAACCATGACAGATGCATCGCGCGCGGACACAACGCCATCCCGCCGGCATTCCCCCATACGTCGCGACTCGCCCATCGCCCCGTCATCGACCCTTTTCCCAGCGGCGGCCCTGTCCCTCGTTATCATCGCACTTGGCGGGTGCGCAGCATCGACCCCCATGATCGGGTCACAGGTCTCGGGCACCGCCGATCATTCGACGATGGTCATCGTGCAAGACACCGAGGCCGAAGATGCCCCCGACCCCGAGACTACAACGCTCGAGCAAGCCGACGGGCAGGCAAAGTCCGAGCTCGACGCTGCCGTGGCGGCCGTCGAGGAAGCGGGAGCCGATATCAGCTACATCGTTCTCAACCTCGAAAACGGCCAGACCATCGAGCACAACGCCGATCGGGCATACTACAGCGCGAGCACCATCAAGGCGCCGTTCTGCATCAGCCTCGTACGCGCCCAAGGCGACGCGGCACGGACGAACTACGGCGGCCTCATCACCTCGACCATCGTCAACTCGGACAACGAGGCCTATCGGACGCTTCGCGAGCGTCTGTACGGTCAATCGTTCTTTGGCGAACTCTCCGCCCAGGCGGGAGCACCGTGCGATCTTACGCATTGGTACTGCGATTACAGCGTTCGCGATCTCGCGAACATCTGGCGCGTCTGCGCCGATTGGCTTGCGACCGACGACCCCTGTGCCCAATGGCTGCGCGACATGCTCGGCGACACGCTCAACTCACGCGTCGACGATATCGCGGGCATCGACCAAGCCTCCACATGGTCGAAGGCGGGATGGTTTTCGGGCGAGGCGCGTTACAACGTCACGTTCGACGGAGGCGTGGTCAATACGCCGCAGGGAAGCTACGCCATCGCCGTCGCGACCAATCGCGGTTCAGACTTCAAGAGCATCGAGAGCGTCATGAGGCCGCTCGTCTCCCTCGCCAACGCAAGGCTGTCCGAGGCGTAGGCCGTGCGCCCCGCAGACAGAACGTCAACCCTATAATGGCCCCAGCCAAATCGAAAGGAACCATGTGAAGGTCATCGTCTACACCGACGGCTCATCTCGTGGCAACCCGGGACCGGGTGGCTACGGAGCAGTCCTCAGGTACACCGCCCCCTCGGGCAAGCTGCACACGCTTGAGCTCTCCCGCGGTTACGACCGCACCACCAACAACCGCATGGAGCTGTTAGGGGTCATCTCGGCACTCGAGGCGCTCAACCGCCCCTGCGAGGTCGAGGTCCACTCGGACTCCCAGTACGTCTGCAACGCATTCAACCAGCACTGGGTCGAGGGCTGGATCCGCCGAGGGTGGAAGACCTCGCAGAAGAAGCCCGTCAAGAACGTCGACCTTTGGAAGCGACTGCTCGCCGCCAAGGAACCCCACGACGTGACCTTTCACTGGGTGAAGGGCCACGCCGGACACGAGTTCAACGAGCGCTGCGACCAGCTCGCCACGGCGGCGGCGGATGGCGAGGGCCGCGCGTGCGACACCGGGTTCATCGAGGGCGAGTCCGACTGACCGGCCGGCACACCACTTGACGAGAAGGACGTCCCCGACAAATCGGGGACAGATTGAGAGGCAGCGATATGATTCGCATCGCGACCATCGGAACGAGCGGCATCACCGCGTCCATGCTCGACGCCCTGGCGAACGTGGAGGGCGCCGTCTTTGTCGGCACCCTCTCGCGCGATCGCGAGAGAGCCGCGGCCTTCACATCCGAGCATGGGGGGACGACCCCCTTCACCTCGCTCGATGAGCTCGCCGCAAGCGATGGGGTCGACGCGGTCTACATCGGCAGCCCTAACGCGCTCCATCACGACCAGGCGCTCGCCTGCATCGCGGGTGGCAAGCACGTCCTTGTCGAGAAGCCCTTCTGCGCCAACCGACGAGAGGCCGTCGAGGTATTCGAGGCGGCTCGCGAGACGGGCGTCGTCGCGCTCGAGGCGATGCGTCCCTTGCACGACCCCGCCTTCCACGCCATCAAGGAGGCCCTGCCCCAAATCGGCGCCATCCGCCGCGCCACCCTTCGCTTCGGCAAGTACTCCTCCCGCCACGATGAGATTTTGGCGGGACGCCATACCAACATCTTCGACTGCGCCATGGCGTCAGGCTCCCTCATGGACATCGGCGTCTACTGCGTCGAGCCCCTCGTCGAGCTGTTCGGCGCGCCCGAACGCGTACTCGCCTCCGCCGCGCTGCTCGACGAGGACACCCGAGAACTCACGCACGGTCCGATCGACGGGTCGGGCGTCATCCTCGCCTCCTACCCCGGCATGACCGCCGTCCTCGCACATTCCAAGACCACGAACGACCTCTCCGACAGCCAGATCGAGGGCGAGCTCGGCACCCTCACCGTGCACGGGATCTCCGCACCTTCCGCCATACGCGTCGAGTTGCGCTCCCATGCCGCGCGGCAGGCGGATTCCGTCGGCTACTCCTCGGCCCAGACCGTCGGCCGCGACATCGACCTCCCCAGGTTCGAAAACACCATGCAACATGAGCTCGCGGACTTCGTTCAGTCTGTTGAAGAGATACGCATAGGCGGCGACTGCACCCAAGTCCCCTGCGGCACTTTCGGCAATGTCGCCCACTTCCGCGACGTGACCCTCGCCTCCCTCGACATCATGGACGAGGCGCGTCGCCAGACGGGCGTGAGCTTCCCCGCCGACCGCGAGACCACGGCCGCGTGCGAGAGCTAGCACCATGGGCATTTTCGAACGCATGATGGAGTACGCCCGTCAGTTCGAGCGGGAATCCGGCATTCCGGAAGAAGATGTCGAACGATCGGGACGCATAAGCCCCTGCGAGGCCGAGCTCATCTCCAAACTCTCCTCGACAGAAGGAGCCGTCCGGCTCGCCCTGCTGTTCAGCGGTTCGGTCCAAGGGGTCGGGTTCCGCTGGACCAACCAGGAGCTCGCCCGTGATCGTAACCTCACCGGATGGGTGCGCAACCTGCCCGATGGAACGGTCGATATGGAGACCCAGGGCGCCGCCAAGTCGATTGCCGCGCACCTCGAGCGCCTGCATGCGTACTACAGGCGCTTCGGAAGCCGCATCTGGCTCGAATCCTTCGACGAACTTCCCCGCGTCGAGGGGGAGAGCGACTTCGAGGTCCGCTTCTGACCGTGCGCTGAAACGACCCTCATAAGGAATCATTTACGGAAATTGGCGTGCGCTCCTTGCCATGCTGCTCACCTTCTGCTCAAATGTTACTCAGTTAGTAACGAACGGAGAAACCATGAGCACATCGGCACCCGACCAGCCCGTCACACGCCGCAACACGCGTCAGCGCCAACTCGTGCTCGATGCCGTGCGTTCGCGCTGCGACCACCCCACGGCCGAGGAGATCTATCTCCAAGTCCGCGAAATCGACGGCCGCGTGAGCCGAGGCACCGTTTACCGCAACCTCAATCTTCTCACCGAGGCGGGAATCATCACCACGGTGAAGGCCCCGGGGACCACCCGCTTCGATTGGCGCTGCGACGGCCACGCCCATGTCGTGTGCCGAGCATGCGGCGCCGTGGCGGACATCGCCCTGCCCCACGACCAGGCGCTCGACGCACGGGCAGCCGAAGAATCATCCTATGCGCAAGTCTGTCACAGTTTGATTTTCGAAGGCACCTGCCCGGCCTGCCAGCACACACCCGGGGCATAACGCCGGAGCTTAGATGATCCCAAGCTCCTTGCAGGCGTTCCAGATGCCGTCGTCGTCCACGTCGGTGGTGACGAAGCTGGCACGCTCCTTCACGCCATCCCACGCGTTTCCCATGGCGATGCTCGTGCCCACGACCTCGAACATGCCGAGGTCGTTCTCGCCGTCGCCGAATGCGATGGCCTCCTCGGGCGCGATGCCGAAGCGTTCGAGAGCGGCGCGCACGCCGTAGTCCTTGCCACCCTTCGCAGGGACCACGTCGCAGAACAGGTCGTTCCAGCGCGTTGCCACGACATGCTCGGTTTTGGAAAGGAACACCTGCTCGACATCGGGCCCGCCGAACACGTTGAACTGGTAGACCGGAAGCTCGTAGGCCCAATCGAGGTCGCCGAGCGAATAATCGAGCCCCACCTGACGACCGAGCTCGATCACGCGGTCGCCGAGATTGTTCACAAACGAGCGGCTCCCCTGCATCACATACAGGTCATAGAGCCCTTCGCGGGCCTGCTCGACTATCACGCGCACGTCGCGGTCGTCGATGTGGGCATCGCGAAACACCCCTTCATCGTCGAAGCACAATTGGCCGTTCATGGTCACATATGCGTCGAAGCCCGTTTTGAGCTCCTCGTGCATCTCCATGAGCGAACGGCCGCTGGCGATGCACACCTTGATGCCCTTCGCACGCATGAGCTCGATGGCGCGCCATGCGCTCTCGGGCACACGGTGCGTCTTGAAGCCGACGAGCGTGCCGTCGATATCGAAAAACGCCGCCTTGATCATCAGATCCTCCCATGCGGTTCGGGGCGCACGGGCGCCATTACAAGATCTCGAGGGCCCCGTCCTTGACGGTGAGGCCGATATTGCCCTGAAGCAGGTCGTCCATGAGGGTGCCAACCAACTCGAAGCGCCAACCTTCGCGCAGGGGGCTGCGCTCGGGATGCTCGATGTAGTCGAGCAGGCCGTCACGCGAGACAATCAGAGAAGTTGCGACGCCGGAGCGCTCGGAAACGAGGCGGATCAGCGCGTACATGAGGTCGATGACGCTCTCGAGCTCGGGCGCCGGCGCGCGATGGGCGCGACCGATCGAGGGCAGGTTCTCCTGCGGGCAGCGGCGACCGCGAGCGATTGCGTCGAGAGCGACCTCGACATCGCGGGCACTCAGCTGCTCGGTCCCGCGCACCGCGCGGAAGTCCTCGACGGTCTGCGGCGCGCGTTTGCACAGCGCCAGCAGGACTTCGTCGGACATGACCCACTTGCGCGGGATATCGCGCGTCTCCGCCCGCTGCTCGCGCCAAGAGGCGAGCTCACGGGCAACAGCGAGCTGACGGCGTGTGCAGGCGTTCACGCGTTTCACGCGCTTGAACGCGGCGCGGGGATCGCTGCGATAATGGGCGGGGTCGGCAAGGGGGCGAATCTCGTCGCGCACCCAGGCCGTGCGACCGAGCGAATGCAGCTTGGACTCGATGACGCGATACGCATCGATGAGATAGCGCACGTCGTCAAGGGCGTACTCGATCTGCTTGGGGCTCAGCGGACGCCGCGACCAGTCCGTCAACGATTCGGTCTTGGGCAGGGAGACGCCGCAGAACGTGCTCACGAGGTTGTGGTAGGAGCACTGCGCACGCTCACCGAGGAACCCCGCCGCCACCTGCGTATCGAAGATCGGCGCAGGCACGGAGCCGAGCGCGTGGCAGAGCACCTCCATATCTTGCGAGCAGGCATGGAACACCTTGAGCGTGTCGACGTCGGCCATGAGCTCGGCGAGCGGCCCCAGATCGTCGATCGCGAGGGGGTCGATGACCACGCACTCGTCCGGCGTGGCGACCTGCACCAAGCACAGCTTGGCGTGATAGGTCTTCTCCCGCAGGAACTCCGTGTCGATGGCGATGGCCGAAAAAGCACGGGCGCGATTGCAGAAGGCGGTCAGGTCCTCATTTGTGGAGATGTACATTCGTCTCCCCGGTACGGGAAAACCCGCGTGCGACACGGGTAGGATTACGTCATCTTGTAACTATACCCGCCTTTTCATGAACAGGGAACTCGCCATGCGTTGCCTCATCATCCACAACCCCGCCTCCGGCCCCCGCTCAGACGAGATTTTCGACTTCGCGCGCGCTCTGTCCGAGGCCGGCGATGAGGTATGCCTGCGCTTCATCGGCGACGGCATGGAGCCTCATCAGGCCGCGGAGGACGTGAGCGCGTTCGACCGCGTCGTGGTCTCCGGCGGGGACGGCACCGTGTCCAACGTGCTCGACCATATCCGCGATAGCCACGTCCCCACGCTCGTCTTCCCCTCTGGAACCGCGAACCTGTTCTTCAACAACATCGGCAACGCGCCCGAACCCGCCGCGCTGGCCAAGGCCTGCCGCGAGGGCCGAACCAAGACGGCCGACATGGGAGAGCTGTTCTGGAAGGCGGAGGACGGCAGCGTCCAGCGCCACGGTTTCATCATCATCGCGGGCACCGGCTTCGACGCCGACATCATGCACAAGGCCGAGCCCGCCAAGGGCGACATGGGCGAAATCGCCTACTTCCTCTCGGCGCTCGCCAACCCCGCCCCCACCGTCGCGCACTTCACCATCGAGCACGACGGGAAGGTCGACGAACTCGACGGCATCGGCTGCATGGTGGGCAACACCTCGCTCATCCAAAACGATATCAACCTGTTCCCCGATTGCCGCATGGACGACGGGTTCATCGATATCGCCGTGATCCAGCCCGCCAAAACCGTCGAGCTGCTCCCCACCCTGCTTGCCGGCGTCCTCGATCCCGCAGGCAAGGGCCTGGGTCGGCCGCAGTTCACCCTCTTCCAAGCCAAGGAGGCGCGCATCACCTGCACACCCTCCCTTGGCATGGAATTCGACGGGGAGCTCATCCACAACAACACCGGCGAGTTCGGCGCCCGCGTCCTTCCCGCCTGCCTCGACCTCATCGTCGACGACTTCGCCAAGCTCTAGCGTATCGCGGCGCGCGTAACGGCACCGAAACGTATCGCCCGCCCCGTTGCACCCGCACTGCACTGTGCTATAGTCCCTAACCAACGTTTCGACCTCCGATAGCGCGAAAGGAGCCATCATCATGAAGCAGATCACGTTCGTCTCCCTCAACAACTGGTGGTGGCATGACGCGTCTTCGGCCGGTCGACGGTGAGTCCTCATACCCATATACCATCCAGGTAACACGAGGCCTCCGGTTTGACCGGGGGCCTTTTTTCATGCCGAGGCCCCGTCCACTGCCTTTGCCCCCCCTGAACGCAAGCGCCCCAGTTCGCGAAAGGAACTTCCCATGACCACCCCGTTCCAACCCAGTGGCCGACCCCGCACCCTCGCCATCGACGAGCGACGCGGCCTCGACATCCAAAGCCTCGTCTTGCTTGCCGTCCTGCTCGCCGCCGGCTTCATCCTCAACTTCACGGCAGGCAAGGCCATCTCCGCGGTCTCCGGCGGAGCCATCGCCCCCGAATTCATCGTCTCCGCCTTCTGCCTCGCGATCCTGGTCATTCGCCCCACCATCCCGCAGGCCCTCGTGATCGGACTCATCTCGGCCGCGGTCATCCAAATCACCACCAGCTCCCCCGGCATCGACTTCGTCGCCGAAGGCATCGCCGCCGTCGCCATGGCGTCGATCGTGAACGTCGGCGCACGCACGCCCGCGCGCAACCTGGTGCCCGTGGTCGGCACCTTCATCACCACATTCCTCTCCGGAATGATCTTCATGGTGGTCAAGATGGCGCTCATGGGCTTCGCCGGCGAGCTGGCCGCCGTGATGACTCCGGTCGTAACGGTCACGGCGGTCTTCAACGCGATTCTCGTCGGTGCGCTCTATCAGCCCGTCAAACAATCGCTCGGTCTGAACGAGTGACGCAGCCGCATCCGTCCCACTCGGCATCTCCAGATGCCGAGCACCGAGAAAGGAGCCCTATGAGCGCGATCATCGAAATGGAGTGCGTCTCGTTCTCCTACGGCACCGCCGCTGACGGCGCCTACGCCCTCAAAGACATCGACCTCTCCGTCGAAGAGGGCACCTTCGTCGGCCTGATCGGCCCCTCGGGTGCCGGAAAGTCGACGCTGGCGAGCGCCATCACCGGCGCCATCCCCCACCATTATCGGGGCCGCCTGTTTGGCTCCACACTCGTGGCGGGACTCGACACCTGCGAGGCGTCCCTCACCGATATAGCCAAGGTCGCCGGCTCGGTCCTCCAAGACATCGACGCTCAGATGGTGGCCTCCGTCGTGGAGGACGAGCTGTTGTTCGGCCTTGAGAACTTCGGCATCGACCACCGCGAGATCGAGGGGCGCATCGCATCGGCCCTCGACGCCGTGGGCATCGCCGACCTGCGCCATCGCGAAATCGCGACGCTTTCCGGCGGACAAAAGCAAAAGGTCGCCATCGCCGCCATCCTCGCCATGACGCCCCGCGTCATCGTCATGGACGAACCCACCTCCGCGCTCGATCCCGCGAGCGCGCGCGATGTGTTCGAGGTACTCCGACGCGCCAAGGAGCTGACGGGGATGACCGTCATCCTCATCGAGCAGACGGTCGCGCTGCTCGCCGAGTATTGCGACCGCGTCGTCGTGATCGATCAGGGCCGCATCGCACTCGACGGTACGCCGACCGACGTTTTCTCCCACGGGGAGACCCTGCGAGCCATCGGCGTCGACAACCCGAGAACCGTCCGCATCTCCAACAGCCTCGCCGAAGCCGGGCTCGCGCCAAACGACTCCCCCGCACTCACGCTCGACGGCGCCGAATCCCTCGTCGCGGGCATCCTCGCCCCCGGGCTATCCGAGAGTTCGCCCATCGTGCCCCGCACCCTAGGCGATCGACCGGGTGCACGCAACGCAGTCGATGAGCGTCCGATCATCGTCGACGTCGCCGGAGCAGCGTATTCCTACGGAACGGGACAGGCGGGCATCGAGGGAATCAACCTCACCGTGCGCGCCGGCGAGATTCTCGCCGTCGTCGGCCAGAACGGCGCCGGCAAAACGACCTTCACCAAATTGCTGAACGGCCTGATCAAGCCAAGCGCCGGCGTGGTGCGCATCGCCGGGCTCGACACCCGCGCGACACCGGTGAGCGTGCTCGCGTCACACGCCGCGACCCTCTTCCAAAATCCGGACCGCCAGCTATGCCGAAATACCGTCGTCGAGGAGATCTCCTTCGGTCTCGAGCTCCAAGGCGCGCCCGCCGATGCCGCACAGGAGAGGGCACGTCGCGTCGCGGCCACCTTCGGCCTGCCCGAAAACGCCTCCCCCTTCAACCTCTCCCGCGGCCAACGCCAGATGGTCGCGCTCGCAAGCGTCGTGGCCCTCGAACCCGAGCTCATCATCCTTGATGAGCCCACGAGCGGACTTGACTACCGCGAATGCATGACCGTCATGGAGACGGTCCGCCAGCGCGCCCTCGACGGCACCGCCGTCGTCATGGTCTGCCACGACATGGAGGTCGTGAGCGATTTCGCCGACACCCTCGCCGTCATGGCGGAGGGCAGGCTGATCGAAGTCGGCCCCTCCCGCGAGGTGTTCGCAAACGACGCGCTGCTCGCCCATGCGCGCATCGCAGCGCCGTGCGTGCCCGCGCTCGGCAAGCGCCTGGCCGCCCGTTTCCACCCCTCGTTCGCCCACATAACCGAAGTCGCCGACCTCGTCGCCCTCGTCAAGGAGCTGAAGGCCCATGCTTGATGTCATCGATTACACTCCCGGGAAGAGCCTGCTGCACCGTCTCAACCCCGTGACGAAGCTCGCGATCGCAGCGGCGATCATCACCGCGACCTTTCTCACGCAAAGCCCCTTCGCCCTCACGGCCCTGCTCGCACTCACCCTGGCAATCGGCGCCTATGCCGGCGTGGCAAGACGCCTGACGGGCCTGCTCAAAGTGCTCCTGCCCATCGTGGTCGTCATGTTCACCCTACAGGTCGCGTTCACTCCCACGGGCGAGCATATCGTCGCATTCGCGACCGTCGATGGCGTGATCGGCGGGCTGCGCGCATGCCTGCGCCTGGTCGGCGTCGCCCTGCCGCTCGTGCTTATGCTCAGCGTGACGAGACTCACGGACCTGGCCAATGCCTGCGTGGAGGTCCTCCACGTCCCCTATCGCTACGCGTTCACGTTCACCACGGCCCTTCGGTTCGTCCCGGTGTTCACGCGCGAGATGCACGCCATCATGGAAGCTCAAACCGCGCGCGGCGTGCACTTTGACACCGGCAACCCGTTCAAGAAACTCGCCCTCATGATTCCCGTGTGCATCCCGCTGCTCGTAACCTCGGTGCAAAAGACCGACGCGACGGCGCTCGCGGCCGAGCAGCGCGGTTTTTACCTGCGCACGCGCGCCAGCTCCTATCGCCGTTATCCGATGACCGCCACAGACATCGCCGTCCTTGGCTGCTATCTCGCACTCGTGGCGATCGGGTTCACCCTGTAGGCGCACCTGCACCGAGGCGCTAAGATAGCGATGCACGACGAATGAACCCGCCCGCGATGGGCGACGGCCCGATTTTGCCAGGAGGAACCATGCAGTTGACCGACCGTCTCGACGAGCGCACGCGCGAGCTTCTCGCCGACGGCTTCGATGCCGCGCGTGCACGCCCCGTGACCCTGCGCGCCAACACGCTCAAGGCAACTTCCGACCAGATCTCCACGGCGCTCGACGCTGCCGGCATCGGTTATGCCCGCGTGCCCTGGTACGAAGACGCCTTCGTACTCGATGGCGCACGAGAGCGCGAGGTGTGGGACCTCGACATCTACCGCGACGGTCTCGTGTACCTGCAGAGCCTCTCCTCCATGCTCCCGCCCCTCATCCTCGATCCGCTCACGGGCGCCGACATCCTCGACATGTGTTCGGCCCCTGGCGGCAAAACCTCCCAGATCGCCGCCCTCACGACCAACGGCGCACACCTCACCGCCTGCGAAATGAGCGCACCACGCGCCGAGAAACTCGCGTACAACCTCGACAAGCTCGGCGCTCAAAACGTGAACATCATGCGCACGGACGCGCGTCGCCTCGACGAGTTCTTCAGCTTCGATCAGATCCTGCTCGACGCGCCCTGCACGGGAACCGGCACATATCGCACGGGTGACGAACGAGCGGAAAAGCGCATGACGCCCCAGCTGCTCGACAAGGTGGTCAGGTCCCAGCGCGCACTGCTGGACCGAGCGCTCACGGTCTTGAAACCCGGCGGCACCCTCGTCTACTCCACCTGTTCGGTTCTCCCCGAGGAAAACGACGAGCAGGTGCGTGCGGCCCTCAAGCGCCATCGCGACTGCAAGGTCGTGCCGATCCTTGCGGGCAACGTCGACGACGGGCAGTCCGATCCGGAAGAGCGCGTCATCACGATCGCGCACGCCGACGAGGGCGAGCTCGCATGGCCGATTATGAATCTCCCGAACTCGCTCGAGGGAACACTGACCCTCGCCCCGACCAGGCTGTACGAGGGGTTCTACGTCGCCGTCATACAAAAACAGGCCCCTCGCACCAGACGATAAGGCCACGTTGGACAAACATGAAACGGGACCCCCGCGTCAATGGCGCGGGGGTCCCGGCGTTCACGCGGATGCAAGCGTCCAATCGACAGCTATCGCTCGCGCTCCTCATCGCCCTTGCGGGCGTTGCGGTCCTTAAGGGTGGCGAACAGCAGGTATACCAGGGCCACCACGGCGATGGCGCCGGCGATCATGAGCACCGGGGCCAAAATGTCGAACATCTCCACGGCGGCACCATCCCTTCTCGCGCGCGGATGCGCACTCTCAAATTGCCCTCGCCGCCCCAGCATACCAGATTCGACCCCGATAGCCGCCATGGCGCAGGAACCACAAAGGCATGGAGACCGCGTGAGTGACGCCCCTTGGTCCTCTAAAGCATGCGGGCGGGTACAATGAATCGACATTCGTCCTTCCCTCAAGGGGGCATCATGACCAACACCACTCCCGACGCCGCGCGCGCCTCTGTACCCGATCCGCGGCCCGATGCCGTTGAGCCGCAGATGGGCACCGGCTCCGCCGCCGCGTCCAACCCCATACCTGCCATCGAGCGCAGCGTCGACCATGCCGAGCTCGAACCCGGCGACACTGACACCGACCCCATCTCGGTGAGCGCCGAGGTTCCCGAGTCGATCGAGGCGACCATCGATTTCTCCGAAGTCGAACTTGCCGACGAATTCGCCGAACCCGAGCTCGCCGTGACACCGGGCGGCCTGCTGCCCATGGAGCCCTCGCCCATCGAGGGCCGTCTGCGCAAGGCCCCGCTTCGCGTCCCCGATGAGCTTGAGGAGTGCGGCGGCTTCACGCTGTTCGGGCGTCGCATCAAGTCGCTGCTCTACACCACCGACGTCGCCGTCATTCGCAACTCCAACGCCGATGCGATCTTCGCCGTGTATCCCTTCACCGCGCAGCCCGCCATCACGCAGGCCCTGCTCACCGCCTCCGAGGCCCCCGTCTTCGTGGGCGTTGGCGGCGGCACCACAACCGGCAAGCGCTCCGTGCAGCTGGCGGCCGTATCCGAGATGCAGGGCGCCGCGGGCGTTGTCGTCAACTCCCCCGCTCCGCCCGAGATGATCGAGCAGATCTGCGCCGTCATCGATATCCCCGTCATCGCCACCGTGGTGCGCTGCGATGCGGTTGCGCATGCCAAGGTGAAGGCCGGCGCCAAGATCCTGAACGTCGCCGCCGGCAAGGACACCCCTGCCGTCCTGCGTGAGCTGCGCGAGATCTACCCGAATCTCCCGCTCATCGCATCCGGCGGTCGCAGCTCGCTGTCCGTGCGCGAGACCGTCCAAGCGGGCGCCAACGCCGTCATCTGGACGCCGCCCTCGGCGCAGCAGCTTCAGGCCGATATGATGCGCCGCTATCGCGAGGCCGAAGTCAAGCCCGAGGTGCCGATCATGGACCCGGTCGCCGCGGCAGACGTCAACCCCCTCGAAAGCGCACGCGCCGACGTGCCCATCCCCGACGAGCTGATCGCCAAGGCAACCACCGGCGGCCCCAAGCGCCAGCGCCCCTTCCCCCAGCTCTTCTTCAAGGGTAGGCGCCACTAACGCTTGCCCGGCACCCCGATCTCTTGGACAGGCCCCATCAGAGCCTGTCCGATATCCCGATCGCACAAGGCCCCTGCCAGCTCGACCTGTTGGGTCGACAGGCAGGGGCCTTCTTCATGCCCAAATGCTATACTCCGCACCATGGGCACACGCACGGATAATCTCACGAAAGGACCAGCCATGCTCGTCACCGCGCTCGCCAACTCCGCATCTCACGATTACCTGGCAGATCGCTTCCGCGCTGCCTACGACTTCCTCACCTCCTCCGATCTCATGTCTCTACCGCTCGGCCGCAATGAGATTCAAGGCGACGACGTCTATGCGAACGTGCTCGAGTACGATACGGTCCCCGCTTGCGAGAAGGAGCTCGAAGCGCATCGCGACTACTTCGACGTCCAGTTCGTGGCAAGCGGCGAAGAGCTCCTGCAGTTCGCCGACTGCGAGGGCCTCGAAACCGTCCAGGCCTACGACGAGGCGGACGATTACTGCCTGCTCAAGACCCCCGAACCTGTTACCTCCATCGTGCTGCGCGCAGGCGAGCTCGCCATCTTCGCACCCGAGGACGCCCACAAACCCGGTTGCGCCCTGGGCGAGCCGTGCCATGTCCGCAAGATCGTCGTGAAGGTCCGCGCCTAGCCCACACGTCGGCTGCCCGTTCACCGGAGCTGAAACGCCGCCCGCCGACACGTCATGTCGGCGGGCGGATTCATATGCTTCTTGTGCTTGACCTTACAATTCGTTTACCCAAGACGTATAGTTGCCTGCATTGAAGCAGGACGGCCATGATGGCCCTCGTGAGCGGAAGTGATGGTTTGCGCAGCGCACTCGCACACCCCAATACTCGTCAGTTTTTGAAATTCGCCGCCGTGGGACTCGCCTCCCTGGCGGTCGAGTATGCATTTCTCGTCTATCTGCTGCAGTCGCTCAATATGAACTACCTCATGGCGACCACGATCTCCTTCATCATCTCCATCGTGTTCAACTACATCCTGTCCATGAAGTACGTCTTCGTGCATAAAGAGGACATGAGCCGGCGCCGCGAGTTCATCATCTTCTCGGTGCTCTCCACCATCGGCCTGGGACTGAACGACCTGTACATGTTCATCGGCGTCGGCCTGCTGAACATCGGCACCATGTCCATGAAGCTCATCTCCACGTTTTTCGTCACCTGGTACAACTACTTCAGCCGTCGTAAGTTCCTGGACGCCGGCCACGCGTGAAAGGCCTTAGGATCCATGCCCGTGATTGGCTGGAACTTGATAGAAGCGCAGCGAAAAGGGGGCCGCATCGCGGCCCCCTTTTCATATGTGCACGCGAAGATGCCGAGACTCTGGCGGCACCTCGGTTCGTGGCCATCAGACCTTCAAGCTTCAACTCAAAGTTGAAAGTCGTGACGGAGCGCAAAACGCCTCAGTTTCGTAGACATCTGTACGTCTTACCAGGTAGATGAGGTGTTTTAGGTCAGTTGACCTTCGGTTAAACCCTCACCTTAAAGGTGAACTTGAAACTACAAAACTGCTTCACATTTCATCGTCTCCGCAGGTAGCTGAAGCTTAAACCTTCAACTTGAACCTTAAAGAATGTCTAACGTTCAAGTTGAACTCGAAGCCGATGCTATGATGCTTGCTGTCCTAAGGTAAGCAACAGACGAGGATGTACATGGACGCAACTCCAAGCATGCACACCACGTGGCGCACCAGCCGCACCCGCCGCATCATCGCGGGCGCCGGCGTGACGGCAGCGCTGTTCGCGAGCGTGCTCTTCCCCGTCCCGGCACGAGCAATCACCACCGAAACCGCAGCCACGCTCACCGAGACCCAGAAAAAAGTAGAGGAGACCGCCGCCGCATTCGATGAGGCGACGAAGAACCTCGACTCCCTGCAGGAGCAGGTTGCCGAGAACGAGGCGCGCATCGCCGAGCTCGAGGCCAAGCTCCCCGCCGCGCAGGAGCGCGCCAGCCGCGCCATGCGCGAGCTCTACAAGCACCACAAGGGCTCCAATACCCTCATGAGCTTCGTGCTGAACACCAAGAGCATGGATGAGCTCATCTCCGGTATGAAGTATCTCGATCAGGTCAAGGATGCCAACGTCGGCGCCCTCAGCGAGCTGAGCGAGCTCCAGACCGAGCTCGAAGCCAAGAAGACCGAGCTCAAGAGCGCCAAGGTCCAGGCCGAGGCAGAACGCGATTCCGCCGCCGAGGCCCTCACCCAGGCCCAGAAGCTCCGCGAGGCCGCACAGGCCCAAGCCGACGCTGAGGCCGAGGCCGAGCTCGCCGCACTTCAGCAGGCATCCCAGAACATGGGCGGCGGCGCAGTCGCCACGCCCAACAACGGTGTCGTGAACTGGGACGTCGACCAAGCGTCCTTTGTGGCCGAATGGGCCCCGCGCATCGACGCGTACCTCGCCGGCTCCCCGCTCGAGGGCCAGGGTGCAACGTTCGCCAATGCCGCCTGGAAGTACGGTGTCGACCCTCGCTTCTCCCCCGCCATCTCCAACACGGAGAGCTCCAAGGGCCGTCATTGCTTCCGCCCCCACAACGCCTGGGGCTGGGGCAACGCAAGCTGGGGCAGCTGGGAGGAGGCCATCGACGCGCATGTCTCCGGCCTCGCCCGCGGATACGGCTACACCATCAGCGTCGCCGGCGCCAAGAAGTACTGCCCGCCCAACTGGTTCAACTGGTACAACAACACGCTGAGCGAGATGAACCGAATTTAGAGTCGCAAATGAAAGGAGCCCGATCGGGCTCCTTTTTAATATCTGCTTACACGCCCTCCCGCGTGCCGATTCGCCCGCAAACGGGGTACGATGGAGTACGTGCTAGAAACCCGTTCCAAAACGATAGGAGTCCCATCATGGAGCGACCGAACGCCTGGAAGAAATACGACGACGCCACCCTGGCCGAGCTCGACCAGCTCTGCGAGGATTACCGCCGTTACATCAGCGAGAACAAGACCGAGCGCGAGTGCGTGAAGTCCAGCATCAAGCTCGCCGAGGAAGCCGGTTACGTGAGCCTCGAGACCGCCCTTGCCGAGGGCCGCGCGCTCAAGGCCGGCGACAAGGTCTACGCCGCCAGCCACAACAAGACCCTCATGCTCGTCAACCTGGGCCGCCGCCCGATGGAGCAGGGCATGAACATCCTGGGTGCCCACATCGACTCCCCGCGCCTCGACCTCAAGCAGAATCCGCTGTACGAAGCCGGCGACATGGCTTACCTCGACACCCACTACTACGGCGGTGTGAAGGCCTACCACTGGGTCGCCACCCCGCTGGCGCTGCACGGCGTCATCTGCAAGAAGGATGGCACCACCGTGGACATCGCCGTGGGCGAGGACCCGGCCGATCCGGTCTTCTGCATCTCCGACTTGCTGATCCACCTCGCAAGCGATCAGATGGAGAAGCCCGCCGGCAAGGCGGTCGACCATGAGAACCTCGATGTCATCGTTGCCGGCCGCCCCGTCGTCATCGAAGGCGACGAGGAGGTCAAGGAGCCCGTCAAGCAGATGTTCCTCGACCTCATCAAGGAGAAGTACGACGTCGAGGAGGAGGACTTCCTCTCCGCCGAGATCGAGGTCGTACCCGCCGGCCCCGCCCGCGACATGGGCCTCGACCGCTCCATGATCTTGGGCCACGGCCAGGACGACCGCGTCTGCGCCTACCCGTCCCTGCGCGCCCAGCTCGACACGCCCGAGGTCGAGACCACGAGCGTGACCCTGCTCGTCGACAAGGAGGAGATCGGCTCCGTGGGCGCCTCCGGCATGACCAGCCGCTTCTTTGAGAACACCATCGCCGAGATCATGGCGCTCGCCGGCGAGGACTCCCCGCTCGCCCTGCGCCGCGCGCTCGCCAACTCCCGCATGCTCAGCTCCGACGTCTCGGCCGGTTTCGACCATCTCTACGCCGACCACTTCGAGAAGAAGAACGCCGCCGTCATGGGCCACGGTCTGTGCTTCAACAAGTACACGGGCTCCCGCGGTAAGGGCGGCTCCAACGACGCCGACGCCGAGTACTTCGCCCAGATCCGCGACATCATGGACGAGGCCGGCGTGGATTACCAGACCTGCGAGCTCGGCCGCATCGGCGCGGGCGGCGGCGGAACCATCGCCTACATCCTCGCCGAGTACGGCATGGACGTCATCGACTCCGGCGTAGCCGTCATCTCCATGCACGCGCTGTGGGAGGTCACCAACAAGGCCGACATCTACGAGGCCTACAAGGGCTACAAGGCCTTCATCGAGCGTCCGTAGCGCCCAAGCGCCGTACATCGGGCTCGGAACGCGCACAAGCACCGAAACGAAAACAGCCGCAGGTCTCCATCGGCCTGCGGCTGTTCTCATACTCATCGATACGCGAGGGTCGTCCCACCGACACGGCCGTGCGGGCATTTCGCCCCCTGCGGAAGCGGGCCGTCCGCGCCTAGTCCCCCGCAGCGGCGCGAATCACTTCGGGGTCGGCATGCGCGCCGGAAATGCCAACGATAGCGGCGGCCACGCGGTTCGCACGGGCAATCGCGGACTCGGGCGTCTCGCCCCGGTGCAAACCGACCATGAGCGCACCGATGTGCGAATCCCCGGCGCCGATGGTATCCACCACATGAGCAGGCGAACCGGAGACGACATCCGAACGGCCACCGTCGCAATACAGGCAACCGTCTCCGCCCAGCGTGGCGAACACGGCGTTGCCGACATAGCGCGCAAGGGCCACGGCGGCGCGCTCGATATCCGCGCGGCCCCCTTCCGTCTTTGCATCGTCAACGGATTCCCCGTCACACAAACGGCCTGCGAGCACCATCGCCTCATCTCCGTTCATGTGCAAGACGGGATGAAGCGCACATACGCGCTCGAGTAAATCGAGGGGCACGGCATCGGGTCTTGGGCCCGGCGTGAAAAAGATCACCTTATCCCGGCACGCGCGCTCCAAAAACTCAACGACCACCGGCCCCGTGGGATCTTCGACCTCGAGTCCGCACACGTATACCGCGTCGACTTCGTCCATATCGATCGCATCGAACCAAGTGGGCTCATAGTGATAGTCGGCTCCGTGGTACGCCACGAACGTGCGCTCGCCGCCGGGCTCGACGAAGCAGTAGCAGCAACCGTTCTCCATCGCATCGTTCTCAACCAGGACCTCGACGCCCTCGGACCGCAAGCCGCGCCGCACGAAGTCGCCGAACGCGCCCGTACCCACGGGGCTGAACAACATCGCGGGCTCTCCAAGCGCATGAGCGATGGAGAATGCGTTGAATGCGCACCCGCCGAGCGTCATCTTCTGTCCATACACGACAACGTCCTGCGCCGTTTGCGGCAGCTTATCGACATTAATCACCACATCGGCGCATGTCACTCCAACGAACAGCAGCTTTCCCACGGCGGGCCCTCCTCGATACGAACTGGTTCAGGGCCTATAATAGCCAATATCAGTTTGAACGAAGGGTTTGATCGCCCCATCCGCCCCGCAGAAAGGCGAGCACGTGACCGAGCAACCGCAAACCGGCAACACCATATCGAACGGCTCCTCAACGGCCCCGAACCGCATCGACAGGCTGGCGATCGTGGTCGTGACCTTCAAACGTCAGGAGCTGCTCGCCAAGCTCTTCGACTCCTTTTGCGGGCTGACGCGCGCCCCGTGGCGCATCGTCATCGTCGATAACGAGAATTCCGAGCAAACCCGCCAGATGGTCGAGGACCTCGGCCGCCGCACAGACGAGCTGTGGGGCGTGGAGGGCGACGCCGCGGATACCGAGGGCGGCACGGCGCGCGTTGTGTACGCTCCGCAAAGCGGCAACCTGGGCGGCGCGGGCGGTTTCTCCGCCGGCGTCAAGCGCGCATACGAGCTGGGCTCCCAGTGGTTCTGGGTCATGGACGACGACGTCATGGTGGTGCCCGAGGCAATCGAGCGCCTCGAGCCCTGGACGCACACGCATCGCGTCGTGCAGGGCTCCCGCTACGACTACGACGGCGGCCCGTTCTACTGGCAGTATCACTTCATCGTCCCACTGGGCATCCCCAACCCCATCGCGCCGGCGGCGTTCGACGAGTCGGGCTTCCGCGCGATGAACACCATGTGCTTCGAGGGCGGTCTGTTCGCCCGCAGCGTGGTCGACGAAATCGGCTTCCCCGATCCGCGCTTCTTCATCTACTGGGACGACACGGTCTACGGCTACCTGGCCTCCAAGGTCACCGAGTCGATCGTCGTGTCCGACATCATCCTGCAGCGCAGCCGCGATATCCCCAATTGGGACATCGCCGGCGTCCGCCAGCTCAACGGAACATCGGACATGAACCGCTACCACATCATGCGCAATCGCGGCTACATGATGCAGTACTTCCGCCTGCACGGCGACTACAACCGATTCCTGTTCGGCCTGGGCACCGCCGCGACCTTCGCCAAGGAGGTCATCCGTCTCATCGCGGTCGACCACAAGTTCAAGACCGGCATGAGCGCGCTTTTCCGCGGCATGCGCGACGCGCGCAAGATCTATCGCGACAAGACCTGGGAGCCCATGCCCCCGCTCAAATAGCAGGCGCGCCGCCATCGCACGCACCCATAAGCACTATATGCGCCCGAAAGCCCACGCGGCCCGGGCGCATCTTTTTTGGACTCCACAAGACCCACGCGTCTGTTGGGACTTTGCGTTCCCGACCGCCAGAGGGTGGAATCCCGCGGCTTCGGGTATCACAATCACGTGAGCGATCACGATATCGAATGAAGGCGCATATGGCAGACGACATCCGCATGGACAATGAGAAGCGCACGTACGGGGGGCGTGACGGGGCGGGCTATGAGGGCCGACTCGTTTCCGGCCCCGCATACCCCGAGTCCGCATATCCCGGAAGCCACCCCAACAGCCCCTACTCTCCGTACGGGAGCGGCGACTCTCCCGATACGCATATCGGCGGTACGCAACCCATCCCCATCAAAAAGGGGCTGTTCGACGGCATCTCCGTGGCCCAGGCCATCGCGGCATCAGCGGCTGCTGCGACTTCCATGCTCCTCGCCTCGCGCATCGGCATCGCGGGATCGGTCATCGGCGCGGCGGTGAGCTCCATGGTCACGGTGATTTGCTCCCAGCTCTATCGCAATGCCCTCGACGCGAGCGCGCGCAAGCTCAAGGCCAAGCAGATGAGCCACGCATACGAACAGGATGCACTGAGGGGCTACGCGAGCACCGAAGGCCCGTCTGCGACAGACGAGGCCACCGCGGGGGCGCCGCGGATCCGCATCGCCCCCACCAAGCTCCAGGCGCGGGCGGCAGCCGAGCGCAGCGCCTCAAAGCGCAAGGTGGCCGTCGTCTCCGCACTCATCGCCATCGTTGCGGTGGCGGCAAGCGCCGGCATCATCATGCTGACGACCTCCGGCCAGGGCCTGGGCACCAAAGCGCCAAGCGTCTTCGGAATCCGTCCGGCCGACGTCCAGCCCGCGCCGGAAACGGATATGGCCGTCGACGACCCCGCCGAGACCCCGACGACGCAGGCAAATTCCGATACTCCCAGCGCTGAACCCGCAAAGCCCGAAAATGGCGCAGCCCCCGACGGAGCCGCGGGAACGGGCGCCGAGGGCACCACGGGTGGCACGACGGATGGAGCGCCCAGCGAGGGCGGCACTACCCAGCAAAATGGATCAGACACCGGCTCGGGCGAATCCGCCCCGGATGAGACCGACGCCGCCGGGGAGGACACAGGCGACACCTCCACGCCCGCGATTCATCAAACCCGCTAGGCATGCTCGTCGTTGGCAGACGAGCCATCCGCGCGGGATGGTACCATGGGTAGCGAACAACTACGAAAGAGACACCCATGGCAACCAAAGTCCAAGCACCACAGCTCACCCCCAACAACCGCATCTACCTCTACCAGCTGCTTTCACGAGAGCTGGGATGCGGCAAGCAGACCTTCATGCCCGCCGTCGAGGAAGCGCTCGCGCGCGACCGCATGACCTCCGACGATCTCGGATTCGAATCGACCCGCGCCCTGCTCGAAGCGCTTGATGAGTTCGTCAAGCTGACCGTCTTCAAGGGCGGTCGCATCTACGCCACCGTTATGGCCCAGCCCGCCTGGGACGAGGCCCTCGCGGCGCTCGAATCCGGCAAAGCCAAGGACGCAGGTGGCCCGTCGAACAAGCCCTGGAAACGCAAGAAGGCCGACAAGACCCTCAAGCCGGTGAGGCCCAAGCGCGTAAAGCGACCCGAGCCCGCACCGGAGCCGGAGCCGATTGCAAAAACTGAGGCAGTCGAGTCACTCTCCCTCCCTGGCGCAGCCGCGCAGACCCACGCCGAGGAAACAGAGGCCACTTCTGAGAACACGAACGCAGATGCTGTGAACATCCCAGAAGACGCTCCGGCAACCGAGACTGCTCAGGCCGTCGAGGTTGTCGAGGCTGCCGAGACTGTCGAGGCTGCCGAGACTGTCGAGGTTGTCGAAACGACCGGCATACACGAAGAGGCATCCCTCACGGGGCGCAATGATGCATGCGCCTGCGTTGAGGGAGGCCCCCAGCCCTCCCCCGCCGTCTCTCTCACGGTCACCTACGACCCGTACAGCGGCATTGATCGCGAGACAAAGCTCGAGTCCCATCCCATCTCGCCCAAGCCCGATCAGGCGCCTCTGGAGCCCGCATGCGCCCCATCGCAGCTCGCCACGAACCAAGCGCCCCTCTCCGCGGCGCCTGCACCCCTATCGCCCGCAGTTCTCGCCACGTATCCCACCGACTTCTCAACCGAGGTCTACCTCGCCAGCGAACTCATCGCCGACCTGTGCGAGCTACTCCCCTACGGCACGGACGTCTTCACGCTCCTCGCCGAGGACTACGCACGCGCCCGCACCCTCGAACTCATCTCCGGCACGCGGGCACGCGCGACCTTCCCCCTGCGCATCCAGCACGCCGACTCAATCGAGCCGATCCGCGTCACCCTCAAGAAGCGCGGGGGCACTGGCCTCCAATGGGAGCTGTCCGCAGTCGAATAGACGCGTCTTATCCCAGGCGTCCTCATCGAGCCCCGCCCATCCACGCAAAAGCGCCCCGCATCCGGACTGACATCGGATGCGGGGCGCTTCTCATGCGGGAACCCAGTGTGCGACGGCGCTCTGACTAATCGCGCGTGAGCTTGCGGTGGACGCGATGCGGCTTGGCGGCGTCCTCACCCAGGCGGGCGACGCGGTTCTCCTGATACTGCTCGAAGTTGCCCTCGAACCAATACCAGTTGCCGGGGTTCTCGTCGGTGCCCTCCCACGCCAGGATGTGGGTGGCCACGCGATCGAGGAACATGCGGTCGTGGGAAATGACCACGGAGCAGCCGGGGAACTCCAGCAGCGCGGACTCGAGCGCGGAGAGGGTCTCGACGTCGAGGTCGTTGGTGGGCTCGTCGAGCAGCAGCAGGTTGCCGCCCTGCTTCAAGGTGAGCGCGAGGTTCAGGCGGTTGCGCTCGCCGCCGGACAGCACGCCGGCGCGCTTCTGCTGGTCCTGACCCTTAAAGCCGAAGCTCGCCACGTAGGCGCGGCTCGGGACCTCGTTCTCGGCGACCTGCATGATGTCCAAGCCGTCGGACACGACCTCCCACAGGGTCTTGTCGGGGTCGATGCCGCCGCGCATCTGGTCGACGTAGGAGATCTTGACGGTCTCACCGATCTCCAGGTTGCCGCTGGTGAGCGGCTCCAGGCCCACGATGGTCTTGAACAGGGTGGTCTTGCCCACGCCGTTGGGGCCGATCACACCCACGATGCCGTTGCGCGGCAGGGTGAAGGAGAGGTCGTCGATGAGGACGCGGCCGTCGAACTCCTTGTGCAGGTGCTCGGCCACCAGGACCTTGGAGCCCAAACGAGGGCCCACGGGGATGCGGATATCGGTGTAGTCGACCTTCTGGCTGGCGCGAGCCTCGGCCTCCATCTCCTCGTAACGGGCCAGACGCGCCTTGTTCTTAGCCTGGCGTGCCTTCGGGGAGGAACGCACCCAGTCGAGCTCGGCAGCGATGCGCTTGGCCAGGCGCTCCTCGCGCTGACCCTGAGCGGCGGCGCGGGCGGCCTTGGTCTCGAGATAGGTGGAGTAGTTGCCCTTATAGGGGTAGAGGTGACCGCGGTCGACCTCGCAGATCCACTCGGCCACATGGTCGAGGAAGTAGCGGTCATGCGTGACGGCGAGCACGGCGCCGGGGTAGTTCTTGAGGAAGTGCTCAAGCCACAAGATGGACTCGGCGTCCAGGTGGTTGGTGGGCTCGTCGAGCAACAGCAGGTCGGGGGCCTCGAGCAGCAGCTTGCACAGGGCCACGCGGCGGCGCTCACCGCCGGAGAGCACGTTCACCGGCATATCGGAATCGGGCAGCTGAAGGGCATCCATGGCCTGGCCGAGCTTAGAGTCGATATCCCAGCCATCGGCGGCGTCGATCTCGTCCTGCAGGCGGCCCATCTCGGCCATGAGGGCGTCCATATCGCAATCGGGGTCGCACATCTCCACCGAGATCTGGTTGAAGCGCTCGACCTTGGCGATCATGTCGGCAAAAGCGAGTCGAACGTTCTCGATGACGGTCTTGTCCTCATCCAGCGGCGGCTCCTGCTGCAGGATGCCCACCGTGTAACCAGGGGTGAGACGGGCATCGCCGTTGGAGACCTCCTCGAGGCCGGCCATGATCTTGAGCAGCGTGGACTTGCCCATGCCGTTGGGGCCCACGACGCCGATCTTGGCACCGGGATAGAAAGACAGGGTCACGTCGTCGAGGATGACCTTGTCGCCATGCGCCTTGCGCGCCTGATACATCTGGTAGATGAACTCTGCCATTAACGACTCCATTTCTGGGGGTCTAACTGGTCTAACGTTTCTATTGTCGCATGAAACCAGGCGCTGCAGGAATTCTCGATGAATTGTCGAGGCGCACATCCGCTCGGCTATTCGCCACCGGCGCCGAATTCCACCGAAAATCGCATCGCCTCCCAACGAGATGCAACCGAAGTCACGATCCACATACCAGCATCGTGACTTCGGTTGCATCTCGAATGACGGGCGAAAGAAGCCGCCGCAGGCAGGTCGACGCCGGGCAGGTTGCTACAATACCTGCCGAGAACGCACCCAATCACTCACGAGGAGCACCCATGGAAACGATGAAGGACCGCCTGCGCGTCATGCTCGGCGACGAACGGCTCACCCGTCTCGAAGACGCCCGCGTGCTCGTATTCGGTTGCGGCGGCGTGGGCTCGAGCTGCATCGAGGCACTCGCGCGCGGCGGCATCGGGACGCTCGTCATCGTGGACAAGGATGTGGTCGCCCCCTCCAACATCAATCGCCAGGCCATCGCATTCGAGAGTACCGTGGGCAAACGCAAGGTCGACGTCATGGCCGCCATGATCGCCGACATCAACCCGAGCTGCCGCGTCTTCGCACACGACGCCTTCGTGCTCGCCGAGAACCTCGTAGAACTGTACGAGGCCTGCCTCGAGGAGACGGGTGGCCACATCGACTACGTGGTCGATGCCATCGATACCGTTTCCACCAAGCTCGCCCTCGCCGCGCTGGCCCAAGAGCGCGGCTTTGAGCTCATCAGCTCCATGGGCGGCGCCAAGAAAATCCACCCCGAGTGTCTGCGCATCGCCGACGTACACAAAACGGTCAACTGCTCCCTTGCGCGCATCATGCGCAAGGAATGCCGCAAGCGCGGCATCCGACATCTGCGCGTCCTCTACTCCTGCGAAGAGCCCGTGCGCATCGCCGCCGCCCCGGGGGCCGCTCGGTCCGAACGCACCGACCTGGGCACCGCGAGCTTCATGCCGCCCATCATGGGCCAGATGATTGCGGGCGAGGTCCTGCGCCACATCTCCGGCCTGGGAGAGGGCGACGACGTCTCCGCCGCGCTCGCCATGCACGATGCGGCGCAAAAAGGGCAACTGGCAGGCAAGCGGGGCGGGCGCGCGTGAACGAAAACATGGGCAAGAAAACAGGCGCGAGTCGAAGGGGATACGAGAGAGCGATACCGCCCGCGAGTCCAGGCGTCGGGGCCGCCCCGAACACGGACATCGAAACAATGGGCTTCGAACGCCGTTGGCGCCTGTTCGACATGCACTGCCACCTCGACCGCATGGCCAATGCAGATGAGGTCGCGCGCGATGCAGCGGCGAACGGCATGGCCCTGTTCTGCACCACCGTCACCCCCGCCGACGCGCTCGCCGCGCGATCCCGCTTCGGCACCCTGCCCAACATCCGTGTGGGCACGGGACTCCATCCGTGGTGGGTCGCAGACGGGAGATGCGGCGAACCCGAGTTAGAGCAGGCCGCGCAACTCGCAAGCTCCAGCCGCCTCATTGGCGAAGTGGGGCTCGACTTCAGCCCCCGCCATGCCGCAAACGCCCAAAGACAACTGGATGCCCTCGAGACCATCGCCCGTGCATGCGCCGAGCACCCCGTCGAGGGCCGCGTGCTGTCCGTCCATGCCGTCCGATCAGCGGGTGAGACGCTCGACGTCCTCGAGCGCCATGGACTCACCACGAGCACCCATTGCATATTCCATTGGTTTTCGGGCACAAGCGATCAACTTGCGCGGGCACTCGACGCCGGATGCATCTTCTCGATAAGCGAGCGCATGCTCGCAACCAGGCGGGGGCGCGAATACGCACGGCAAATCCCCCTGGACCGTCTCTTGCTGGAAACCGACTTGCCCGAACAGCTGGACAAGCCTTGCACGGCAGATCAAATTGAAGCCTCGCTCATGCGCGCGCTGCATGAGCTCGCCCGTTTACGTGACGCCGACGAGCATGCACTTTCCACCCGTATTGCAAAGACGAGTTTGGGACTTCTCGGACTACAGCCCCGCCCATCACATCGGTCCGACAAGCAGTGAGGCGAACTTTAACCTGCCTCTCGACGGCAATGCGCGATATAGATCTGCGATGATGGTCAAAATACCCTGATTGTGCGCTGAGAGGAGAGCAAAATGCGGCTTGCATAATATCCTGCAAGCGCATTTCCTGCGGTTTTGTCGGCTGAAACCCCGAGGCGCAATCACCCGTCGCCATTAACGGATTGGGCACTATCTCCAATCCTGCAGTTTTGTCAAATCATCCCAAACCTGTCAGCGCACAATCAGGGTATTTTGACCACATCGGCAAAACCGAATGGGAACGAAATCAAGACACGCATTTTTTCATACAAGCGCAGTCGGAAATCGCCCGGTTTTATGCAGTGAAGCAAACCGGACATCGAACGCCTGTGAACCGCCAATTGGGACGTCGCTTGAAGCCATGCTTTGAAACTCAGCGAAGCATGGAGATAGGCAGCGACCAGATGGCCGCAAATCGGCAGCTCGCGGCAGAGGCACGGAAAAACACTGAAGACGGCAGATCAGCATCCATCTGCAGCCAGAACCCTATAGGTCCAGAACGTCGGGAATCGAATCGATGATCGCATCGGCGGCATCCTGGGTGAAACCGAAGCGCTCCTCGCGTTTGGCGATGACCGTGAGACCTGCGGCCCTGCCCGCCGCGATGCCGGGAAGTGAATCCTCCACGCAACAGCAGTCGATCGCAGATAGACCAAGGCTCTCCAGCGTGTGCAGGTAGATCTCGGGGTTCGGTTTGCTCTCGTGGAACTGCTCGCCGCTGGTGATCACCTCGAAAAACCCACCCAGGCCGCAATCCGCAAGCACCTGGGCGATATTGCGATGCGAGGAAGATGAGGCGAGTGCCAGGCGCACGCCCCGGCGCTTCAATTCAATGAGCGTCTCCTTGACGCCGGGGTTCAGCAGCGTGGCATAGTCGATGTCGCGTCCCTGCCACCAGGCACCCTCGAGCATCTCGATGCCGTCGGCGTCGATGGATATCCCAGAGCGGGTGAACCATTTAAGCATGTTCGCCCGATCCTGCTTCACCGAGGCGCCCACGAGTTGGAGCAGCTCCTCATGGGACACCTCCACGCCAGATTCCGTGAGGAACTGCCCGCGACAGTCGAGGTAGTACACCTCGGTGTCGACGAGCACCCCATCCATATCAAAGATGACGGCCTTGAAGGGGGACGCCCCGGGCGCCCCGCCGTCCTTCCAATCCTTGCACATTCCCATATCTCCCCATCACTCAGACTGCGCCGCCCGCGAGCGGGCACGCTTGACCTGACCAAAAAAGAACACGGCCCCTACCAGCGCGATGATGCACGACGCCGCGAAGAGCACCGCCTGCACACCGAACGCCTCGGCAAGCGCGGGCGCTGCGAGCAGCGGCAGCACACCTGCGCTCATGAGGCCGAAACGCACGAAACCCATGATGCGGCCCAGATATGCGATGGGGGCCTTCTCCTGCACGAGAATCATCTGCAGGGGCTCCAAAAAACCCCACGCGAGGCCGTTGATGGACTGGCCGACGATCGCTACCGCGAGGATATCGGTTCCCACGTAGATCATGGACGCCAGGCCCACGCCGAACAGGGAACCCAAAAGCAGCGTGAGGTTGGCCATGCGGTCGGGCAACTTGGTAAGCAGCCACGCGCCGATCGAGGAGGTGAACCCCACCACCGAGGACAGCCAACCGAGCCACACGACATCGACCTCGAGCACGTCGCGGTAGAATAGCGACTCGAGGGAATCGAAGGCGCCGAAGGCGAAGAAGCCGAGGAAGCCGGAGATGAAGATGAGCCTCAAATCATGGTTTTGGAGCGTCATGCGCGCGCCGTCGACCATGCCGGAGAGGATACCCATCTTTGCATCCTCCTCCCGTTCAGGCTGCAGCACCTCGTGGCAACCGAGGGCTAAGACGCCCGCCGCCGCCATCGTCGCCGCCATGAACAGATACACCGACTGCGTGGAGAACGTCGACACCAACGCGCCGCCGAAGATGGGACCGAGCGTGAACGCGATATTGCTGTAGAACACCATCAGACCGTTCAGGCGCTGGCGCCCCGTGAGCGTCGCGATGAGATAGCCCGGGTACGCATGGGTGCAGGTATTGATGAAGCCGCCCGACACGCCGAGCGCGGCGGCGGCGATTATGAGAGACGCCTCGGTGATGGGCCCCAAGCCGATCAAGAGGCTCGTGACGGCGGAGAAGGCGCATACCGCCACCGTCGTCTTGCGCGGGCCGATCGAGTCGATAACCGAGCCCGCCGCCACGTTGCCGATTGAGGTCGCGAGGTTTCGGACGAGCGTGATCGCCGCCACCAGGAAGGCGGTGCCGGCGAGATCGTAGGTCGCCGCGCCTATCAGGCCGAGGAAATACACGGCGTTGTTCGCGCACCATTGGAGAGACTCGATGCCAATCAGGCGCTTCTCCGCGATGCTGAGCTTATTATTCTCATGGGTGGTTCCGCCCATGTTCCCACATCCCAAGTGAAATCCGTGCGGCCGCACGCGAGCGCGGAACGGAGCCGGTTGATTCGCGCCTATTCCCGATCGACCGTCCCCGATTGGCCCGCCCCGCGCGACCGCGGCAAACAAAACGCGCAAGCGAGCAAAGACGTCGCCTGCGCGTTTCTCATAACCGATTCGAGCTTCATGGGGTCAACGGGCAGGGACGCTTGCAGCACCTGCCCGACACCACATTAGAACTCCTCGTCGTCCTCGGTATCCTCGATCAGGTCGTTGACGAACTTGACTCGAGTATCGTCCGCGGCGCAGATCTCGCGGATGACCTCGGCGGTGTCGCGCCCTTCCTCGGCGAAGAGCAGCTGGATGAGCAGCGGGAGGTTCATGTTGGTGACCAGATAGGTGTTGGGACGGCGCTGGACGATGGAAGTGAACTCGTTGTTCACGCTGCCACCGAACAGATCGGTGCACACAACCAGGTCGTCACCCTCGGGGGTCTCGTCGAGCATCTTGGCCGCAGCGGCGGCAAGGTCGTTGTTACCGTCGACGTACATCGAAAGCGTGCGGACGTTGTCGCGCTCCCCGGACAGCAGCGAGACGCTCTCGTTAATGCCGGCTGCGAAATGCGCGTGGGAAGCGATGATGAACTGCCTCATGATGAGCTGCTCCTTATACGTAGGACTAAAAAGACGTCTTAGTAGTCGAACTGGTGATAATAGCGACGGTACTTGAGGTTGTGCTTGGTCACGGTCTCGTAATACGCCGCCATGCGGTCGGTGACGAGGGAGGACAGGATCCACGGCGAGACGATGACGCGGAAGTCGTCGTCCAGGCCGGGGATGGCGTACTCGGCGGTGTCGACGATGAGGTAGTCCTCATCGCCCGTCTTGCCGGAGCGCAGGAAGGCCTCGACGCGGTTGTCGAGCGCGCGGCACTCGTCCTCGCCCTTGAAGAGCACCACCGGGACGCCGGGCTCGAGGAGCTCGAGCGTGCCGTGGAAGAAGTCGTGGCTGGTGATGTAGCGGGTTCGCTTCCACTGCATCTCCTCGAGGATGCACATGGAGAACAGGATCGTCTCGCCCCAAAGCGCGCCGGAGCCGATGAACATGGTGTAGGGAGCCAGGCCGTACTTGCGGGCGAACTCCTCGGCCTTGGGCTCGAAGCGCTTGCGCATGTCCAGAAGCTCCGCCCAGACGTTCTCGGTCTGCTCGATGAACAGGTCGAACTTGGGGAAGCAGCCGCGGCGGTTGAGCAGGCGCAGGCCGAAGCAGTCGGCGAGGTAGTAGCCCATCTCGCAGCCGCCCGCGCCGTGGTTGGACGCCATGCGGATGCAGTTCTCAGCCCCGACCGCCTGGCCGATCGGGCCCTCGGGCTTGGTCATGGCAAAGACGCGGATGCCCATCTGCTTGAGCTTCTTGACGGCCTCGAGGACCTCGGGGGTGGTGCCGGACTCGGAGGCGGTGAGCACGACGGAGCGCTCGGTCATGCGCTTGTGGCCCATCACGTTCCACTCGGCGGCGTGGATGAGGTAGACCTCGAGGTCCTTGTCGCCGAACTTGTTCATGAGGTACTCGAGCTGCATGAGCTCGTCCCAGGTGCCGCCGACGCCCATCAGGAACACGGCGTCGTAGCCCTCGTCGGCCACGCGGTCGGCGATCTGGGCCATCTTCTTGCCCGCCTCTACGGCCGCCTTGCCGTCGGCGAGGTAGCCCTCCTGGTCGAAGTTCATGATCTCGATCTTCTCGGTCGGCTTCATTGCAATCATCCTTTCTGTTGCATTCGCCCTTTTACGTACTTGCTATCGATATCGCGCTTCACCGCGCGGCATCTTCGTATCGGCTCGCCGCACGACGCTCGAGCTCCTTCACCGATGCGTCGTAACCCGCCGCCTTCGCGGCCAACTCATCCTCGACTTCCGCGAGATAGGGATGGACGTCCCAGCAGCTCAAGCGCTCTGTCACACTCGCCGCGATCCACTGGAACAACACGAGCACGGGAATGGCCGCGAGTTCAGGTCGCGCGACCGCTGGAACCGGAACCTCATAAGGCTCGCCGGATGGGCGGGCGGTCACGAAGAACGTCGCGCCCGCGACTCGGGAAATCGCGTGTGCGATTGAAGCCAAGCGCTTCGACCCCTCGGGGTCGTCGAGAATGAACACTGTGTAATCGGGAGTTATCTGCATCTCGGGGCCGTGCACGAACTCCTCTCCCTCAAAATGCATGGCAGGGACCTTGAGGGTCTCGCAGAACTTGAGAGCAGCCTCCTCGGCAACGCCATAGAGCGGACCGTTGCCCACTACGATGATCGGGCTCTTGCGCGACAACACGTGGCCGTGCTCCCCGACGAACCCCATCGAGCGCTCCAACATTGCCGCATGCGCATCAACGGCATCGCGCAGTCCGTCGACGGCGCTCTCGCCATCACCCGCGGCAAAACCTGCAAAGAGCACGAGGAACTCGATGAGCGCCATCACGCCCATGGTCACGAAGTCCACGGATTCGACGCCGACGCCATAATCGACCACAACCTCAGCGTGCTCGGCGATCGGAGACTTAACGTTGCCGGTAAGCGCGACAACCGACGCGCCCTCACGTCTCATTGAATCGAGCGCCGCAAGCGTGTTGGTGGAGTAGCCGCTCTGAGAGATCGCGATGTTGAAGGCGTCGACCATGTGGGCGCCCTCGTGCGAGACGTAGGCCTCTGGAGTCTCTACCAGCACGGGCATCCCGAGGGTTCGCTCCATGAACTCGCGCGCGCAATCGGCGGCATGTCGGGAAGACCCAGACGCCACGATCCTCACAGAGTCCAGCCCTGAGGCAACGAACGCGCCGACGACAGGAGAAACGAGGCTCGCGGCGTCCTCGAGATTCTCGGAAAGACGGGCATTGGCCATCTTTACGTAATCGAGCATCTTCATCGGCCGTCCCCTTTCGTCGTACAGGATAGATTTATATCAGACCATTTATTGACGTACAGGTTAAACCTTTTTTAGAACCAATCTAGAGTTAAAGGGGCCTATACGGTGAGCGGTAGTAAATCACCGGTAGATGGTATTTAATTATTGTTACTTGTCCACTAGATGGTAGGCGGGGCACGCCGACATCAAGCCCGGGAGGCATCCTTCGACCGCCCTCGTCCAACTCAGTACTGATAGGTGTAACCGCCCCGATCGCCCCTGTTGAGGGAGCGCGCATATTCGATGACCTGCCCGCTCGCATCAAAAGACAGCGATTCGAGCACAAGCGCGAGGCTTCCGGGCCTCATGCCGAGCAGACCCGCATCACGGGTGCCCACCGCCTCGACATCGATCTTCTCCTGGGCGAGGACGACCTTGCGACCCCGCATCTCATACGTCTCGTAGAGGCTGAAAACGGAGATATCGACGTCTTCGATGCCCTCGAAAAACTTGACCGGGATCAAGGTGCTTTCAAGTGATACGGGGGCGTCGTCAACGCTGTTGAGGCGGCGTATCGCATACAGCGTGTCGTGCGGGTCGATACGGAAGATTTTCGCGTAGTAGGGTCCAGCCGACCGATGCGACGTCCCGACCACACGAACGGACGGGACTCCATCGGACATGCGAACGGCCTCGCGAAAGCCGCCGAGTACCGAATCATCCATGCGCACATCAGGGACGACGAAGGCACCTTTCCCCATCACTCGGCGGATCGCCCCTTGCTCTACGAGCGCATCAACGGCATTGCGGACCATACGCCTGGTGGTACCGAACTCACGAGCGAGCTGGTTCTCCGAGGGAATCGCCGAGCCCGCCGGATAGACCCCGCGTTCGATCCCTTCGCAGATTTTACGTCTAATCGCCAGGTAAACCGGCTCCTCATTGGCCTGTGGGATATCGTCTCTCATAGCGATCTCAACCAATCCTCCCCCACGTGCAGAGCGAGGCCGTCGTAGGCTCCGTTGCTCGCAAAGCGATACCCGCCCGGCAGCAAAACAGCGCGACATGACTCCACGGGCACCCGGTCCGCCGTGCTGGACCGAGAGCGCTGAAAGAGCGCGGGCGCCCCTTCTTCGACACCCATGAGCTCGGCCTCACGGCCGTTGAGGCGCGTAATCGAGATGCGCTCGAAGCCGTGAACGAAATCAACCCCGTACTCCTCGCGCAAAACATCGAAAAGCCCATGGGCATCGAAATCAAATGCGTCCAGTCCCGGAAAACGGACGATGTCGACACGCGTCGTCTCAATAGAAACCGGCTCGCCCCCAGCCGAACGAACACGCTGAAGCTCGAAAAGGGGAGAGCCCTCTTCGACAGCGAGCTCGCGGGCGGCAACGGAATCGGCGGAAACCGTTTTGGCGTATATGGTCCGAGAAGAAGGCACGAGACCTGCCGCGCGGACCACGCTCGAAAAGCTATACGTATTCTGAAACACGTTGACCGGCTTGGCAGGGCGCAGGTACGTGCCCGATCCCTGGCGACTCTCGAGCACGCCGCGGGACACGAGGACCGCGATGGCGGACCTGAGCGCCGTGCGGGAAACGCCGATGCGCTCGCACAACTCTCTCTCAGGCGGCAGGCGGTCACCGGGGCGATAACCCCCATCGTCGATAAGCCAAAGGATGCCCTCCGCAGCGCAATCCTTCGGCGGTATGTCATATATTGCGCCATTCATCGCAAGCATCGCCTCCCTTTAATATGGGCAGCTGAAGCCAGAGGTCACGATACACTATACTGATTCGCATGAAAACGCAGAACAAGTGTCCCGACAATATGCCCCTCTCGCCCGGACGTCGCGCCGCGCTCTACGGCGTGCTCACCGCCGCCGCGCTCGTATGCGGCTACCTCGAACTGCTCATCCCCCTGCCCGTCACCGTACCCGGCGTTAAGCTGGGCCTGGGCAACATCGTGATCCTCATGGCGCTCGAGCGCCTGGGCGCGAAGGCGGGCCTCTTCCTCATGTTCATCAAGGTCATCGCCTCGACGCTGCTGTTCGCCAACCTGCAGATGCTCGTCTTTTCCCTGGCGGGCGGGCTGCTGTCGTGGGCCGTCATGGCACTCGCCGTGCGCAGCGGGGCCTTTTCCACCGTCGCCACATCGGTACTCGGCGGACTCGCCCATAACGCGGGACAGCTCGCCGCCGTCGCCGCACTGCTCTCCGGCCGCGTCGCACTCGTGAACATGCCCGTGCTCGCCGTGTCCGGCGTCCTGTGCGGGGCCGCCGTGGGCGTTGCCGCCCGGCTCGTCCTGCGTGCACTGCCCCAGGAGGCATTCCATGGGTAGGGCGAAGGGCACGCCGATCTCCCGGCGCGGCCTCATGCACGGCAGCGCCTGTTCGGTCCTCGCGCTGATGCTCTCCGGGTGCACACAGCCCAAAACCGACGCCTCCGCCGCAAAACCGGTCACCGGATCGACCTTCGCCTTCGACACCTATTGCACGTTCGGCGTCTACGGCGACGACACCGCGCCGGCGCGTCTGGCCGACGCATGCGCCCACTTCGACGCGCTGTTCGACCTCTACGACGAGAAGTCCGATATCGCCCGCATCAACGCGGCGGCAGGCGAGCCCGTTCGAGTGCACGCCGACACCGTCGACCTCCTGCTCGCCGCCAAAACGTATTGCGGGCAGGCGGACGGCCTGTTCGACGTCACGATCGGCGCAGTTTCCACGCTCTGGGATTTCACTGAAGGCGTGCGCCCGGCACCCGAGGCGATCGCCGATGCCCTGCCCCATGTGGATTGGCGCTGCATCGAGATAGACGGCGAGGCGCTCACCGTGCGCCTCGCCGACCCGCAGGCCAAGCTCGACTTGGGCGGCATCGCCAAGGGGTATGTGGCCGACCGCCTCTGCGATCTGCTACGCGACGAGACGAACGCCACCGGCGCCGTGCTCTCACTCGGCGGCAATATCGCGCTGTTTGGGGAGAAGCCGAACGGCGAACCTTGGGAAACCGGCGTCCGCGATCCCAACGACCCGGGCGGCGACACCGTGGTGGGCACCGCACGTGTCCAGGGAGGGTCGCTGGTGACGAGCGGCCTGTACGAGCGCGTGTTCGAACAAGACGGCGTCACGTACTGGCACATCCTCGACCCGCGCACCGGCGAGCCCGTCCAGACCGACGTGGCGAGCGTCACCGTGCTCAGCCCGTCCTCGACTGCCGCCGACGTGCTCTCGACCACGCTGTTCGTGGCCGGCAGCCGCCACGGCGCCGAGATCGCCGACGCGCTCGAGGACACGGCGGCGTACTTCATCCTGCAAGACGGCCGGACCGTCGAGTCCACCCGCTGGCAAGAACTCACCGACTTCTCGTCTCAAATGGGACGTTAGAACTCGCCGATCATGCGGACCTCGGGCTCGAGGTCGACGCCGAACTGGGACTTCACCTCACCCTGCACATGCTCGATGAGACCGAGTACGTCCTTCGCGCTCGCGCGGCCCGTGTTGACCACGAACCCGCAATGTTTCTCGCTCACCTGCGCATCGCCCACACACGCGCCGCGCAGGCCCGCGTCCATGATGAGCTTGCCGGCGAAATACCCCTCGGGGCGCTTGAACGTGGAGCCCGCGCTCGCCATCTCGAGCGGCTGCTTTTCCTCGCGACGGCGCTGGTAGTCGTCCATGGCGGCGCGGATCATGCCCTCGGATGCGGGCGAGAGCTTGAACGTGGCGGAGATTACGATGAGGCCGTCGTCATGCACGCGGCTCTTGCGATAGCCGAGGTTGAGGTCGCGCGCCTCGAGCGTGACCACGGATCCGCGGTTGCCGTGCTTGCTCGGCACGTACACGCGCACGGACTCGAGCACCTCGCCCGTCGTGCCGTCGTAGGCGCCGGCGTTCATGAAGCAGGCACCGCCCACGGTGGCAGGGATGCCCCACAGCGGCTCCATGCCGGAGAGACCCTGGTCAGCGGCGGCGAGCGCCACGTCGCGCAGCAACGCTCCCGCCTCGGCCGTCACGCGCCAATGCGATGCATCCACTTCGATGCCCGCAAAGTTGTCGCGCAGCAATACGACGACGCCGCGGATGCCGCGGTCGCCCACCAGCAGATCGGAGCCGTTGCCCACAATCGTCACGGGCACGCCGCCCGCGTAGCAAGTGTCCAGCACGCGCACGAGGGCATCCGCCGTGCGCGGCGTGACCAGCACGTCGGCCGGTCCGCCGATCTTGAACGTGGTGTGCTCGCGCATGGGCTCGGTCATAAGGACGTTGTCCTCGCCCGCAACCTGCGCCAGAACGCACAGCATCTCTTCGCTCACATACTCATGCTCGTGCATCGGGATACCTCCCCCGTGTAGAAAACAAGTCTGGCCCCACTATACCCGAGCAGCCGTTGCGCCACGCAAAAAGGCGCGTTATAGTCGTTTTGTTTCAGGGCGGGGTGCAATTCCCCACCGGCGGTAAATGCGCGGCAAGACCCCTTGCCAGGCGCATGAGCCCGCGAGCCGCGAAGCGCGGCCGACCCGGTGCGATTCCGGGGCCGACGGTATAGTCCGGATGGAAGAAACGGAAGGTCTTTCCATGAACAACGCTATCGATACCCGCAAGATCGCCCTCGCCGCGCTCTTCACCGCCGCCTCGCTCATCCTGAGCTTGGTGCAGATCCCCATCTTCCCCATCGCCCCGTGGCTCATGTACGACCCGTCCGGCATCGTCTGCCTCATCGCCGCGCTCGCCTTCGGGCCCAAGCTCGGTGCGGCCGTCGCCATCATCTCCTGGCTGCCCCGCGTCTTCCTCGACCCGTTCGGCGCTCCGATGGGCATGCTCTCCACCTGCGCGTTCATCGTTCCCGCAGCCATCATCTACCTCAAGGGCGAGCGCTCCCGCAAGGCGTCCGTCGCCGGCATGGTCGTGGGTGCGGCGCTCTCCATCGCCGTCTCGTGCGCCATGAACCTCGTGGTGACGCCGCTGTACACCGCTATCGCCGTCGAGGATGTCGCCGCCATGATCATCCCCGTGCTGCTCCCCTTCAACACGCTGAAGATGGTCATCAACGTCACGGCAGGCCAGGTGCTCCTCGCCCCGTGCATGAACGTCCTCAAGGCGCGCAAGGGCGCATAGCGATGACCGAGGTGACCGAAGCAGCCGCAGCAGCCGAGCCGGCGCCCCCGTCCGCGGACTCCACAACCCCGCCCGCGCGCCCCACAAGCCGCCCACGGCCCGCGGAACCGCACATCGAGCTGCACGGCGTCCATGTTTCGTACCCCGGTGCCCCCAATGAGGCGCTCGCCGGCATCGACCTTCAAATCCCCACAGGGCAATACGTGTGCATTCTGGGCGGCAACGGCTCGGGCAAATCGACCTTGCTGCAGCTCATGAACGCGCTGGCACTTCCGAGCGCGGGCGAGGTCCGCGTGTTCGGCGTGAACACCTCCGAGGAGGGCGCGGCGCTCGCGATCAGGCGCCGATGCGCAAGCGTGTTCCAGCATCCCGAAGACCAGATGGTCACGAGCATCGTCGCCGACGACGTCGCATTCGGCCCCGAGAACCTCTGCGTCCCCCAGCCCGAGATCGCGAGCCGGATCGATGCCTCGCTCAAGGCCGTCTGCATGTCCGAACACTCCCTAAGCGACCCCGCCGACCTGTCCGGCGGCCAAACCCAGCGCGTCGCCATCGCCGGCGCGCTCGCCATGGAGCCAAAGATCCTGCTGCTCGACGAACCTTGCGCCATGCTCGACACCCAGGGCCGCTCCAGCATCCGCGCCATCGTGAACGCCCTTCGCAAGCGCGGCATCACCATCGTGCATGTGACGCACTTCATGGAAGACGCCCTGGATGCCGACCGCGTACTCGTCCTCGAACAGGGGCGCATCGCGTTCGACGGGACCGCCGCGGAGGCGTTCGCATGCGCCGAGCGAGTGCAGGCCCTGCACCTCGAAGCTCCTCGTAAACCCGCGGAGATCTTGAGAGTCGCCGCCGCTCGTGCGGTCGCACCGACATCCGGGGACCCCAACGTCACGTTCGACCGCGTATCGTTCTCCTACGCTGCCGCACGCAACCCGCGCAGGCGCCGGGGGCTCTTCGGCGGGCGCAATCGCGCTGAGGGAAGCGTCGCTATACCACTCGCCCTCGAAGATCTCTCCTTCCAGGCATTCCCCGGAACGCTCACCGCGCTCGTCGGCCAGACGGGTTCGGGCAAATCGACCACCGCCGAACTCGCGTGCGCGCTCAAGCTCCCGCTTGCCGGAACCGTCCGCATCTGCGGTGTGGACACCGCGGACCTGAACCACCGCTCGGACATCCGCCGGCATGTCGGGTACGTCTCCCAGCTGCCCGAGCGCCAGCTGTTCGCCGAGACCGTCTTCGACGACGTCGCCTTTGGCCCGCGCAACATGAACATGCCCGAAGACGAGGTGCGCTCGCGCGTGTGCGAGGCGCTCGCCTCGGTCAACCTCACCCCGACCGACGAGCTGCTCGCGCGCTCGCCGTTCTCACTGTCCGGCGGCCAGCAGCGCAGCGTCGCACTCGCAGGCGTGCTGGCCATGCGCCAGGATGTCCTCGTGCTCGACGAGCCCATGGCCGGCCTCGATCCCGATGGGCGCCGGCGCGTGCGAGACCTGCTGCACGTCCTCAAGCGCGCGGGGAGCACGCTCATCATGGTCACCCACAGCATGGAAGACGTCGCCGAGCTCGCCGACCACGTGATCGTCCTCGAACGAGGACGCGCCCTCCTGTCGGGCTCTCCCGCGGAGGTCCTCCCCACCCTGTTCGAGCCCGAGGAGGTGAGCCCCCGTGGCGATTCGCGCTAGCATCGGCCAGTATTACTCGGCCGACTCCCCCATTCACCGCCTGGACCCGCGCGTCAAGCTCATGGGCACCCTCGCCTTTATGGTGAGCTGCTTCTTCGTCGACTCCGTGGAAACGCTGCTCCTGGCGGGCGCCGCGGTGTTCACCGCCATCGCCCTGGCACGCGTGCCGCTCCGCCGTCTGCTCGCTCAAATCAGGCCCATCGCGCTGTTCCTCGTCATCACCTCGGTGATCAACTTGTTCCTGGTACAAACTGGGCCCATCGCGCTCCAGCTGGGACCCGTCGTCATCCACGCGGACGGCGTGTCGGCCGCGGTTCTCTACACCGTGCGCTTCTTCCTGCTGCTTTTGGGCGGATCGCTGCTCACGCTCACAACCACCCCGGTCGCCCTCGCCGACGCCGCCGAGAAGCTGCTCGCCCCGCTCGAGCGCGTGGGCGTCCCTGTGCGTCAGGGCACGCTCGTGCTCTCCATCGCGCTGCGCTTCGTGCCCACGCTCTCCCAAGAGGCGGAGAACATCGTCGCCGCCCAAACCGCTCGCGGGGCCGATCTTGAAAACAAGGGCGCCCTGGCCTACGCACGCGCCTGCGTGCCGCTCATCGTCCCGCTGTTCGCCAGCGCCCTGCGCCATGCCGACAACCTCGGCCGCGCGATGGACGCCCGCTGCTACACCGGAGGCGCCCATACGCACTACCACGTGATGAGGCTCGATTCGCGACGCGACGGCGCCGCTTGCCTTGCGCTCGCCCTGTATCTGGCCGCCCTCGTGGCGCTGCGCCTCGCATAGCCCCGTCGCACGGTCGCTCTGGGCAACACCCGAACGGGTCTTCATCAAATAGACGCGCAACGTCCATCTTGAGACGCCGCCCGTGCGGTATCCTTAATCCGCATATGTGACACCACAACACACGCAAAATGGAGCTAGCTATGTCACACACCGCCAAGAGCACGCAGCGCACCCATGGTGCCGCGGCTCACGTCTCCCCTTCGCTTTCCCGCCGAGCACTGGTCGCATCCGCACTCGCGGCCGCGAGCTCGGCTGTGCTTTTCGGGCTTCCCGCCCGCGCACACGCCGCCCGCGCAACGCAGGCAACCATCGACGCCCTCGCCACCGCCGAGGAAAAACTCGCCGCCGTCGAGGCCGAGCTCGATAAGCTCGCCGCCGACTTCGAGGCCCTCAGCCATGAGCAGGACCGCACCGTCTCCCAAATCGAGGAGGTCCAAGCCCAGCTCGACGAGACGCAGGCGCAGATCGACGAAAAGCAGGCCGAGCTCGAGGGCAAGCAGGACGTCCTGTCCCGCCGTGTGTCCAACAGTTACAAAGACGGCGGCACCAGCATGCTGACGCTGCTCATGGCCGCCGACTCCTTCGACGACCTCCTCTCCAACAGCCACTACATCGAAAAGGTCAACGACGCCGACAAGCAGGTCATCGGCGAGATCCAGACGATCCGCGCCGAGCTCGAGCAGCACAAGTCGACGCTCGAATCCCAAAAGGCCGACCTCGAGGCGCTCAAGGAGCAACAGGCCCAGCAGCTCTCCGTGATGCAGGCCAAGCAGGCAGAGGTCCAGCAGCTCGTGGACGGCCTCTCGTCCGACGTGAGGGACCTCATCGCCAAGCGCGATGCCGAATACCTCGCCGCCGTTGCGGAAGAGGAGCGCCAGAAGGCCGAACAGGACAAGTTCCAGCAGGGTGCCGGCGGCTCCTACGTTCCCAGCACGGGTCACGTCTCGGGACCGGTCAAGTCCCTGGAACGCGTCCTCTCCGCATGCCGCGCCGTCCCGAGCCCCGGCAACGGCCTGTGCGCCATGTGGGTCTCCCGTGTTTTCGCTTCCGCCGGCTTTGGCTATGTGGGCGGCAACGCGAACGACATGTATAACCGCTACTGCACGAGCTCCGACCGCGGCGCCCTGAAGCCCGGCATGATCATCGCCTCGCCCACGCATCCCCACACCTCCGCCGGCCGCATCTACGGCCATGTGGGAATCTACGTGGGCAACGGCACGGTCATGGACAACGTCGGCTTCATCCGCTCCATCGGCGTGGACGAATGGATCGCCTACTACGGCGTCACGGTCACCCCGCGCTGGGGTTGGATCGGCGGCTGGGTCCTCGGTTAAATCACCCCTCAAACCGCTGCGGTATACTTTTTGAACATCCCCATGAAAGGAGCAATCGCATGACTCAGACCCTCGCTGCGCAGGACACCTGCGTCCTCGTCACCGGCGGCGCCGGCTTCATCGGCTCTCACACCGTCGTCGAGCTGCTTGAACGCGGATACCAGGTCGTCATCGTCGATGATCTCTCCAACGCCTCCGCCAAGGTGGAAGATCGCATCAAGACCATCGTCGGCCCCGAGGCGGCCGCGAACCTCACCCTCTATGTCGCCGACGTCAACGACCGCGAGGCCCTCACCCGTATCTTCGACGCGCACCGCATCGACCGCGTGATCCACTTCGCCGGCTACAAGGCCGTGGGCGAGTCCGTGACCAAGCCCATCGAGTACTACAGCAACAACATCGGCAACACGCTCACGCTCGTCGACATCATGCGTGAGCACGACTGCAAGTCGATCATCTTCTCCAGCTCCGCCACCGTCTACGGTGACCCGGACAGCCTGCCGCTGACCGAGGAGAGCCCCAAGAAGCCGGCCACCAACCCCTACGGCTGGACCAAGTGGATGATCGAGCAGATGCTCACCGACCTCAACACCGCAGACCCCGAGTGGAACGTCGTGCTGCTGCGCTACTTCAACCCCATCGGCGCCCACGCCAGCGGTCTCATGGGCGAGGACCCCAAGGGCATCCCGAACAACCTGCTGCCCTACGTCGCGCAAGCGCGAGGCCGTCCACGTCTTTGGCAACGACTACCCCACCCCCGACGGCACCGGCGTGCGCGACTACATCCACGTCTGCGACCTGGCCTCCGGTCACGCCGCTGCACTTGCCTGGATGAACGGCCGCGAGGGCGTCGAGGTGTTCAACCTGGGCACCGGCCGCGGCACCTCCGTGCTCGAGATCATCCGCGCCTTTGGCGAGGCTTGCGGGCACGAGGTCCCCTACGTCATCGACCCGCGCCGCCCCGGCGACGTGGCCGAGAACTACGCCGATTGTTCCAAGGCCCGCGACCTCATGGGTTGGGAGGCCCAGTACGGCATCGACGACATGTGCCGCGATGCCTGGAACTGGCAGTCCCACAACCCCAACGGCTACGAGGGATAGCGGCCATTCAAGGCGCGACGACCCATCCCGCCTCGGCGTCGATCGAGCGGATGTGACGTCACACGCAACCATAGGAATCCCGTGCGGGGCGGTCTCGACCGCCCCGTTTTGCTAGCATTGTCCGAGAGAGAACTCCCATGGAAAGGGCTGCACATGAGCGATATGACCGGACACGCGGGCGAGAGCTTCGTCGCGTATCTGAAAGACAGGCTCCCGCTGATCGAGCGCGCCCTGCATGAGGCCGACGCCGTGGCGATGAGCCATGAGGGCGCGCCCACGGAGGACCTCGACCGCTACCTGTACGCCCCGCTTGCGCACTTCACCGCGGGCGGCGGAAAGCGCGTACGCCCCGTGCTGGCACTGCTCGGAGCCGAGGCCGTAGGTGGCCGCGCCGATCAAGCGCTCTCGTGCGGCGTCGCCATCGAGCTGTTCCAAAGCGCCGCCCTCATCCACGACGACATCGCCGATGCGAGCGAACTGCGCCGCGGCAAGCCCTGCCTGTATCGCACCGAGGGGCTCGGTCTCGCCATCAATGCCGGCGACCTCGCCCTCACCCGCGTGTTCGAGATCGTGCTCGCCGATGGGTCGCTCCCCGCGGAGCGCCGGCTGCGCGTTCTCGAGGAGCTTGTGCGCATGGAACGTCATACGCTCGAGGGCCAAGCGCTCGACCTCGGATGGGCGCGCGACGGCCGCTGGGACGTCACGAGCGATGATTACCTCTACATGATCGACGGCAAAACAGCCTGGTACACCGTGGCCAGCCCCCTGTACGCAGGAGCGCTCGCCGCCGGCGCCGAGCCCGACGCGGTGCGCGGCCTCATCGAGGTCGGCCTGCCCGCGGGACTCGCCTTCCAACTGCAAGACGACCTGCTGAACCTGGTGGGCGATGCCGACGCACAGGGCAAGGACTTCCGCAGCGACATCACGGAGGGCAAGCGCACCCTCGCAGTAGTGTGGGCGCTCGAGCATCTTGGCGGCGCGGAGCGCTCGGAGCTTGTCGAGCTGCTCGAATCCGGCACGGCCGATACCTCTCGGCTCGCGAGGGCCGTCGAGCTCATCGAGCTGGGCGGCGGCATTGATAAGTGTCGCGAACTCGCCGCCGAAAAGACCGCTGAAGCTCAAAAACGCGCCCGCGAGCTCGCCGAACGCGGCGTCATTACCACCGAGGCGGCCGAGCTGCTCGTTTCCATGGCGGATTTCTTCATCAATCGCCGCGCGTAAGGGGCCGCACTCGGCCAAAAGCATCAAAACCTTCCCCAAAACGTACACTTATTTAGCGTTTGCCCAGGATTTCGAAAAATAAGTGTACGTTTTGGGGAAGGTTTTGCGCTTGGATGCGAGCCTTGGCGCCTCTCACCGCGTGCGGCTGCGCAGGCGCCGGTACATCAGGCCGCCCACCGCCAAGAGAAACGCCGACGCCACCAGCGTGCATGCGACCAGCGGCCAATTGCCGGAGCCGACCGCTGACGCCGCGATTGTCGAGGTCACGATAGAGGGGATACGCCCAAACGTGGCGATCAGGACGACCGGCAGAAAGCGCATGTTCGTCAACCCGGCGAAATACGTCAGGAAATCCTTGGGCGTGCCGGGAATCAGGAACACGATGAACATGATGAGCTCGAGGCGTTTGGCGCTCTTCAGCCAGGAGAAGCGATCGAACAGCGATCGATTGAAAAACAATCCGACGAGTTTCCAGCCCCAGCGGCGCGTCGCCCAGTAAATCATCGACGTCGCCAGACCCGAGGCGACCAGGCACAAAGCCGTGCCCTCCCAGAAGCCGAACGCGTACCCGCTGGCGAGCTCCACGGGCTCGCCGGGCAAAAACGCCAGCAGCACCTGCACGATGTTGATGCCGAGCATGGCAAGACGACTGACAAAGGCATGGTCGGACACGAACGCGCGAACGGCGCGTGCGTCGGCAAGCCATGCAAGCAGGCCGGGGAGGTACTCCCAGCACAGAAGCGCAGTGACAGAGGCAGCCGTGACCAAGCCGATGAGCACGCGACGACGCAGGGCCCTGCGGCGAACGTCGATTTCCGGGACCTCGTCAATAGACTCACGAACCTCGGCGGGCGCGGTGGAACACGCCACCTCGGCAGAATCCGCCGCAGCCTCGGCGCGATCGCGCTTCCAGGCCTCAGCCAGCTTCTTGACGTCCAGCTTGCGCGCTGCACCGCCACATGCCACAGGCTGCTGCGGAAGCAGGGCGTTCATCTCCATGGGAGCCTCGCCCTCGGTCTGCATTCTCATCATCGCGGCACCTCCTCTGTTCCGTGCGAGTTAAGTGTCGCAAGAGGGTGTCTACGTTTTGTCGACCAGCGATGACAATTACGTAAGCCTTAGGCATTCCTAAGTAATTCTTTACAGACGGCATGAGCCGCCCCGCCATGCGAACGTCCCCATCTATGGAAGGGCCTCGCCGCGGGGGCCATCCTTGGCCTTGGCGGGGCCCCTGATGCGGGGACCGCCCCACCTCTCTAGAAAACGCTCTCCCGGTCAGGTCGGACATCGAACGTCGCGATGACCCGAGCGCCGCCCGTCTCGGCGTTCGCCAGGGCGATCTTGCCCCCATGGAGTCCGCACAAGACGCTCGACACATTGAGCCCCAATCCGAAGTGCTCAGCGGACTTGTTCTCACTGAAGAACGGGTCGCAACCGCGGTGAAGCGCCTCGGGGGTGAACCCCGGCCCATCGTCGGTTATAACCAGGGTGAGCACCCCCGCATCGACCATCATGCCGAACGTCACGATCGACGATGCGTGCACGCAAGCATTGCTCAGCAGGTTGTCGAGCACCTCCTCCACCAGGGGAAGATCGATGGCGAGAAGCGCGGCGGGACGGCCGTCTGTCGCGGCTTTGAGGGTGGATTCCGACGCGCAGCACGTTTTGGGCGCGGGCGCCCTGTCCGCCTCGGACACGGTCGGCAGCTTCAGCTCCAAGCCGCCGCCGCGCACGGCCATCACCTCGGACACATGTCGGCCCAACTCCTCGCGAAGGTCGTCAAGCGCAAAAGTCTCGCGCTCGACGGGACGGTCCTCCAACTTGCTGAGACCGCCCATCGAAGTCGCATATCGCTCGAGACGTGCGACCTGGGCGGAAAGCGCGTCGAGCGCATCCCCATCCAGCGTGTCGCCGCGGCGCAGCCGCATCTGGGCCATCTCGACCGTTCCCTTGAGCACGGTGATGGGCGTGCGCAGGTCGTGCGCGAACGCCGCGTTCAGACGACGGCGCGATTCGGCCGTGCGCCATAGCTCGCGCTGGGCCTCGAGAAGCGAGGCGCGCATGTGCTCGAGCGTTTCCGACAAGCGGCCCAGCTCGCGACCGCGAACGACACGGATGGTAAAATCCAAGTCCCGCCCGGCGATACGGTCGGCCGCACCGGCGAGCTCGGCCAACGGCCCGGCGATATGCACGCGGTAGAAATGGCGGAACGTCAGCCAGCCCAGGACGCCATAGGCAAGGACGGGCGCGAGCCCCGTCGCGAGCGTGAGGATCCAAGGCACCAGGCTCGCAGGCGGCTGCGATGCGGCATAGTATGCGGTATTCGAGACAAGCCCCTCGCCGAACGTCTCCTCCAGATCCGCGCCGGTCACGGACTCGAACAGCTCGACGCTCTGTGCACGCCCCTTGCGGCTCAGCTCATCATAGCGAGCGAGATTGTCTGCAGAGATCGTGCTGTTCGCCTCGAGGATTTCCTCTTGGGGGTACCCCTCGTTGTAGTTGAGCCCCCAGTCGTACAACTGGACCTGGCCGCTGCGAACCAAATCGACGGTTGCGTACAGCGAGCCGATGGTGCGACCGCTGTCCGGCACATACCCGCTTCCGGTCCCCCAGTCCCCGGTCGCAATGAAAACCGCATACGGCCCGTCACCGGGCAAGTCAAGCTCGGAAGCGGGGAGCAGCTCACCCGCGTTGGGGTCGTAGATATACGGGCCCGAATCGATTGTTCCGCGCTGGGTCAGGCCGTTTTCGAGGCTCACCTCGAGTTCGTAGTACCCGTTGTTCCATGTCGAGAGAACCTCGACCATGCCCAGCGCCAGTAATGTGGCAGCCGCAAGATACACGGCGAGATACACCGTGAACGTCACGCCGAGTGGACGGGTGCGCCACCACGCGTGTAGGCGCTCGCGCTTCGGAAGCTGTTTCAGGGCCTCGCGCTCGCGGGCGCGAGCCTCACGACGCAGGGAACGACGATACCGACGGCCCTCTTTACGCACGTCATGGCGAACACGGCGCTTTTTCCGGCGAGCCGCCGCGCGAGAACGGGACCCGCTCGTGTTGTCGGCGTCGCATTGCGGGCCACGGCCGACAACGGGGCCAGCAACGGGCTGAGCCTCGTATTCCGCGTCGGGCGTGGTGCCGTTTTTCGCGTCAAGCCTGGCGCCGTTTTGCGCGTCGCCCCTCACTTGGCCACCCACTTGTAGCCCACGCCCCACACCGTCTCGATGGGGTCATCGGCCACGCCGGCAGCAGCGAGCTTGTTGCGGATACGGCGCACATGCTCGCGCACCTGCGACGGATCGCCCGCGGCGTCCCAACCCCACACGCGCTCGTAGATGGCATCGCGGTCGAACACCTGACCCGGCCGCTTGCTGAGCAACGCAACGATGTCGAATTCGAGCTTGGTGAGGTCGACGTATGCGCGAGAGGGCGCGTCTCCCCCAGCTGCCAGCGGCCCGGCAGCGCGCTCCGTAGCCCCGTCCCCCGGCTCACCGGCACCGGGTCGCACCTCAACCGTGCGCCGTCCGTAATCGATGGTGAGTTCTTGGAAGAATCGGACAGCGTTCTCGCGCTCGCGCACACGGCCCTCGCGTGCCATATGCGCGGCAACACGCCGGCCGAGCACCTCGAGCGAGAACGGCTTCATCACGTAGTCATCGGCGCCGGCGGCAAAGCCGTCGAGTTGGTCGACATCCTCGATACGCGCGGTGAGGAAGATGATCGGGCAACTCAGGTGCTCGCGCACGCGGCGGCATACCTCGAAACCGTCCATGCCCGGCATATTCACGTCAAGCAGCATGATGTCGGGGGCGACGCCCGCCGAAGCGGCAGTGAGCGCCTCGGCCCCGCTATTCGCGCACACGACCTCGTAGCCCTCCATGCGGAAATACTCCGCGAGCATATTCGCGATATCGACCTCGTCGTCGACAACCAACATGCGCATAGTGCAGTCCCCCATCTTCGCCGAAATCTCAGCTCAAAGCATCGTCTCGTCAGCCCAAAGCATCATCCCGCCGGCTCAAAGCATCATCCCGCCGTTTCCCTTTCGCTATTTTCCTCCATACCTGTCTATGATTTGTCGATACAGGTAAGATGCCTCCCTTTGGGAGGATATGAACGATTGGCGGCTATGAACGATTGCGAAGATTGCATTCATTGGACTTGCAACGTTTTCCCAGGTAGAGAGCTGTACAAAAAAGGAGCTTATGAACGAACCGTTCATAAGCTCCTTTTTCTGCTGGCGAAATCGTTCACATCCTCAAAGAACGCGGCGGGCAGCCCGCCACTTCGCCAGGCACCGCGGCCACTTCGCCGGGCGCCGCGGCCGCAACGCCATTAAACACTGGCGCCGCCCCGGACAAGCCGTCGGGAATTCCCCTACTTCAGCTCCGGCCAGAACTCCTTGTTGACCTCGATCATCTCGTCGAGAACCTCCTTGGCGACCGTCATCGACGGGACCGTCTTGTTGAGCGTGAACGCCTGGAGCGCCTTCTCGTACGACCCCTCGATGCACGCCTGGACCACGAGCTTCTCGGAATTGAGCTGCTGCATCATGAGGCCCTGCTGGAACAGCGGGATGTTGTCGCGGGAGATGACCTCGGGGCCGTTCTTGCCGATATACGCGGGAAGTTCGACCATCGCGTCATAAGGCATGTTCGGGATCGCGCCGCGGTTCTGGCAAATCACCAGGAAGCGCGCCTTCGTGTCGTTCTTGAGCGCGACGGCCAGATCGGCGATCCAGTCGCCGTGGCTGCCGGCGTAGAACGTGCTCTCGTCGATCTCGCCCGTGGCCTCATAGCGGTCGATGCCGGCGAACAGGTTATGCTCGCGCGTCTCCTCCACCTCGTTAGCGCGCGTGCGCTCGGGGTTGGAATGCTCGACGAACTCCTTCTGCTGCAGGTAGTAATTGAGATACGTGTTGGGCAGGTACTCCGGGAAGAGCTCCATGATCTCGTAAACGCCCTTCCAGACGTAATACCAGCTGCCCTTCGTGTGGCGGTTCTGCTTGCTCTCGTCCTCGTTGTCGGTGTTGGACTTCATGAGGGAGCTCATGCCCTTGAGATAGCTGCTGGGAAGCAGGATCTCATGCTCCTTGATGTACTCGCGCAGCTGCGGCAGCACCTCCTCGCCCTTGTGACGGATGCTGGTGAACCAACCGAAGTGGTTGAGGCCGAAGTAATCGTACTCGACGTCCTTCTTGTCGATCTCGAGCGCGGCGCACACGAGGTCGATGATGGCGATGGGCATATCGCAGATGTTGATGATTCGAGCGTTCGGGCGCATCACGCGGCACGCCTCGGACACGATCGCGGCGGGGTTGGAGTAGTTGAGGATCCAATATGTGGGCTTGGCGTACTTCTCCACATCATCGATGAGCTCGACCATGGGGAAGATGGTGCGCATGCCGTAAGCGAGGCCGCCGCAACCGCAGGTCTCCTGGCCGACGCAGCCATGGCGCAGCGGGATCTTCTCGTCCTGCTCGCGCATGGCGTAGCCGCCAACGCGCATCTGGGCGAAGACGAAGTCGGCGTCGGAGAAGGCGGTCTTCTTATCGGTGGTGACCGTCAACTTGATGTCCAGGCCGAGGTCCTCGTGCAAGATCCAGTCGACGAGCACGCCAACCTTGCGCTGGCGCTCCTCGTTGATGTCGTACAGGCGGATCTCCTCAACCTCGAGCTCCTCTTTGCGCAGCGCGATGGACTTGACGATACCGGGAGTGAAGGTGGAGCCGCCGCCGGCGAGGGTGATGATCATGGTGCATCCTTTCTCATGCGTGAAACGAAAAATGCGCTTGCCCATGTCTGAAACGGCGCGGAATCGCCGCGCGATACGCGGCGCGGGACCGTGCTGACGGGGGGCCGGACGGGCTTGCGCGCCCGGCCCCGGTACGAGGCCGACGTGAAGGGGATCGGGACCGCCGTCGAACGCATCGCGCTCGACGCGCCATCCCAAGAGCCCCTCATTTGCGGGCCTACATGTTCTCGAGGGCCTCCTCAACCTGGCCGCGGACCTTTGCGACCTCCATGCCGAAGATAATCTGGATGTCGTTGCCGTTGCGAACGATGCCGCTGTTCTTCATGTGATTGATGAGGTCCTCATCGATGAGGGACTCGTCGGCGACGTTCACACGCAGACGGGTGAAGCAGTTCTCGGTGGACTGGATGTTCGCCTTACCGCCCAGGCCTGCGATCAGATCGAGCACGGGGTCGCCGGCGGCGGGAGCGGCGGCAACCTCGTCAGCGGACGCAGCTGCCTCGTCAGCGGGAGCGGCGGCCTCCGACACAGCGGAAGACTCGACGTCGTCCTCCTCGCCCTCGCGACCAGGGGTGTGCAGGTGCAGCTTCTTGATGAGCACCGTGAAGACCACGAAGTACAGGGCAGCGTTGATGACGCCGAGGACGATCATGAGCGGCCAGTTGGTCTTCTCGACGCCGAGCACCAGATTGGAGACGACGATGTTGATGATACCGCCGGCGGTCGCCGCAGGGATGTTCAGAACCTTGAGCAAGACGAGGCTGATGCCGGACAGCACGGCGTGGACCACGAACAGCACGGGGGCGGCGAACACGAACAGGAAGTCCATCGGCTCGGTGATGCAGGTGAGGATCGCGGTGATGATGAGCGGGAGGATGATGGCGCGGGTCTTGTCGCGATTGCGCTTGTAGGAGGTCACGATGAACGCCGTGCCGATACCCAGATAGGGCCACAGGTTGTTGAAGGTGTAGCTATTGAAGTAGGTGCTCGCGGAGAACGGCTGACCGACCATGGCCATCTCGGCGACGCGAATCGGATAGGCGCCGGCGATAACCGTATCGCCCAGGGCGAGCGTGCCGCCCACATCGGAGAACTGGAAGGGCGTGTAAATGAGATGGTGCAGGCCGAGCGGGACGAGCAGCTTGTTAAGCATGCCGTACAAGAACAGGCCGATGTTGCCACTCTCCTGGATCATACCGGCGAGCGAGGCGATACCGCCCTGCACGGGAGGCCAAGCATAGCAAGCGGCCACACCGAGAAGCAGGGAGATGCAGATCATGATCAGGAACGGGAAGCGGACGCCCGAGAACATGGAAAGGGCGATCGGGAACTGCTTACCGCCGAACTTGTTGAAAACCCAGCCGGCGATGCAGCCCAGAATGATGCCGCCGAAGACGCCCATATCGAGCACCTGGATGCCCAGAACCTCGCCCTGGCCGGTGCCGACCAGCCCGAGCTGCGTGGGCTCGGCGAGCATGCCGAGTGCCTCGAGGGTGATGTTGTTGGCATTCAGGAACAGGAAGAAGGACATGAGGCCGATAAGCGTCGCATGGCCCTTGTCCTTCTTGGCCATCGCGCCGGCGATACCAGCGCAGAAAATCACCGCGAGGTTGTTCACGATGAACATCAAGCTGTTGTAGATGATCTTGCCCATGGTGGCAAAGAACGGCAGCTGCAGGAAGGGAACCATCGAGGTGATGGTCTGGTTGGTGAGGAGGATTCCCAAGATCAGCACGGTGCCCGCCACGGACAGGTACATCAGCGGCTGGACGATTGACTTGGAAAACACCTCCAGCGAACTCTTCAGCTTATTTGCCATTGCCTTACGCTCCTTTCTGTTGGTCGCCCGCTGCGACAGACGACTCCCCCGACGCGTCCGCATGCGGGGCGTGTACGAGATTCGCGATGTGGTACACCAGATATCCCTTCTCGGCATCGCTCACGACGCAGCCATACTCCTGCTCGATATGCGCACCGATGCGCTCGGTGCACTCAAGCGCATCAGGGTACTGGTCTTTACCCAGGTGGAATAGGAAGGTGTCCTCGGACTGCGCGATGCTCTTGTCGAGCACGCGCTGGGAGAAGAACTGAAGGTGGCGCAAAAAGCGCTCGTATTGGACGCTACCCTCGTCATACGTGAGCCCAAAAGTTTCGGCCACAGTATTGAGGATGCCGTTGATCATCTTGATTGAAAGCATCAAATGGTCGGCACGTTGCTTCATCGTCGCATTCACTATGTGCAAGGCGATGAAGCCCACCTCCGCCTCGGAGATCTCGATGCCGAGATGACCGCGAATGATCTCCCGTGCTTTGAGAGCAAGCTCAAATTCGCGCCCATAGAAGCGCTTGATCTCGAAGAGAAGAGGGTTGTCGCATATGATGCCCGCCTGCTCGCGCTCAAGGGCCATGGAGATATGGTCGGTCAGAGCGATGAGAACGTTGTCATCGATAACGGAAGCGGATTCGCGGCGAAGCATCGAAACGATGTCCTCGGCGATGAGCAGGTACTCGCTCGGAATGCCTTTGATGAGGCGCTCGAGGCGCGAAAGCTGCGTGGGGTCATCGAGGGTGAAGACCTTTTCGAAGGACGCCGAATCAAGCACATCTCCGCGCTTGCGACCAAAGGCGATACCTTTGCCCACGGCGATGCGTTCGGTTCCCGCATCGTCGACCATCACGACATTGTTGTTGTAGACACGCTTGATATACACGGCTGTGACCTCGGTTCGAGCAACCGGCTAGCGAACCAGGGAGAGGACGACGTCGCCGCGCGAGACGGCGCCAGCAGGGCACTTGGCCAATGAGAGGTCCGAACCAAGCTCGGTGACGACCATCATCGTCGTGTCCTCGAAACCGGCGGCCGCGATCTTCTCTCGATCAAACTCAACGAGAATCTGGCCCGCCTCGACGCGATCGCCCTGAGCGATGCGAGCGATAAAGCCATCGCCCTTCATGTCGACCGTATCGATGCCGATATGAAGCATGACTCCCATGCCGGCTTCGTCCTTGATAGCGAGCGCGTGGCCCGTCGGGAACAAGGCCTCCACCGTTCCGGAAATAGGCGCGACGAGGACGCCCTCGCTCGGCACAATGGCGATACCGTCGCCCATGGCCTTGCCCGCAAAGACGGGATCGTTCACCTCAGAGATGTCCATCACGGTGCCGGATACTGGGCAGAGAACCGTCGCAACGGGGGCTGCCTGAGGGGAGGCTTCGGTCGTGCGACCGTCCTCAGTCGTCGGCTGCTCGACCTCAGATGTCTTACCGCCAAACAAGTTCGAAAGGAAACCCATTTCGTAATCACTCCTCGTGTTGCCGCATCGCGGCATGAAAAAAGACCGGACCGAAACTGTGCGGTTGCGCAAGAATACCGCCACTGGGCGGCGCTTGGCACTGCAAGAGTTTGGTCAGGCCCACGAAGCGCGTCGAGGTAACCTTCCTCATTTCTTGTTGCGGTTTGGAGTATAAGAATCCCCCGCGAGCCGCGTCAAGCCGCAGCACCGAGATGGGGCCTTCGTGCAACCGTGAACGGTAGCTATTTTATGGTAAACGGTCATTCGTTTGCAGGGCCGCATTCAAAAGATCGGACCGGAAGCCCCTCTTGGCTCCTTGGGAACCGCAGGCTGACGAGCCCTCAACGAAGCAACGCGACGCGACGCGCAGCCATCAGGAACCATGCGCGGTTGAAACCCGTGCGCAAACGACAGCTTATGAACGATTGGAGGATATGAACGATTGCAAAAATCGCACTCATGAGTCCATGACGTTTTCCCAGGTAGAGAGCTGTACAAAAATGGAGCTTATGAACGAATCGTTCATAAGCTCCTATTTCTGCCGGCAGAATCGTTCATATCCTCAAGGGACATGGCGGCACGACGGCGATGCCGCGCGAAAACGCGATGCAACGTCCTGCTACTCGGCGGCAGCGCCACCGAAGACGGCACCCTCGACGTCATCATGCGCGACAACGGAAGCACCCTCGGTATCGATCGGGCCGAAATCCTCGGCCCCGCACTCGGCGCCGTTCGCCGCGGCACCCGAACTAGCACCGGCCTCATCGCCTGCAGCGGCCTCCCCGCGCAAGCTGCCAACCAGGCTTGCGAGCGCGGCAACCGTACCCGGGAAGTCAGGCGGCGTCTGATCGGCGTGCAGATACGCCCAATTCATCATGAAAGAAGCGGAGGAGAGCGCACCAACGGCGAGCGCGTCGTCGGGGCAGGAGATCTCAACGTCAAACAGGCGGTCGTCGCCCATCACACCACGCGTGCGACCGCTGGAAATACCGCCGGCGAGTCCCGTCTCGTTCATGATCTCGACAGTCAGGTGCTCGAGCAGATGGGCAAGCTCCGTATGGCCCATGCAGTCCTGGAACTTGGAACCCGCATCGCCCAGGCACATGTGCTCGGCGATGGCAGGGGCGAGATAATACACGCGGGCGGTCGCCTCAACGTCCTCAGACGTCATGAGAGGCATGCCGGGGTTCACAAGCACGCGGGTGGTCAGCTTCTTGGGTCCCACCGTGACCTTGAGAATGTTGAACAAATCGGCCATGGCCTTACCTTTCTCATCGGCGCCCGAACGGCGCTGATCGACTACATCGCTACGGGGCAACATGCGCACCACGCACACGCGCTCACTTAGCATCCGGGCGCCAGCGTGGCTCACTCGCCTTGCGGCTCGCGCCCCGCCGAAGACGCGTCGCCCCTACTCGCCCTGCTCGGGCTGGTACTCGGGCGTGAGATCATCCGGCGAGATGTTCGCGCCCGCACGCACCGAACGGGAGCGCGTGGCGTTCTCCTGCACGTGCTCGCGAATCGCGCGCTCGACTCCGGACCGAACGTCCGCGGCGCGCTCCTCCTCGGAGGGCTTGGGCTCCTCGAGAGGCGCGATCACACGGATGAGCGAAATGCGCTGCCCGCGCATGGACTGCACCTTGAACTTGTACCCATCGGACTCGAAAACCTCGCCGATATCGGGCAGGGAGTCGCACAGATCGAGGATCCAGCCGGCAATGGTCTCGTACTCGTCACTCTCCTCGATGGGCCAGCCGAGCTCGATCGCGTCATCGCACGGGAAGCGTCCATCGACCAGCCACTCGCGCTTGGAGAGACGCGTGAGGTACTTGTTGTCGGGGTCGAACTCGTCCTCGATCTCGCCGACGATCTCCTCGACGATGTCCTCGATGGTGATGATGCCGGCAGTGCCACCGTATTCATCAACCACCACGACGATCTGGTCGTGCGCCGTCTGCATCTCGGAGAGCAGGGGCAGGATGTCCTTGGTGTCGGGGATAAAGGTGGCGTCGCGCATGAACTCGGACACGGGACGATCGCCCTCGCCGCCCATGGCGGGGCCGATCAGGTCCTTGATGTGGGCGATGCCGACCACGCCGTCCTGATCCTCGTGAAACACCGGCATACGGGAGAAGCCCGTCTGGCGCATGAGGTTCATGACCTCGGTAACCGTCTGGATATCCTCGGCCATGGTCACGTCGACGCGCGGCACCATGACCTCGCGCGCGGAGGCGTCACCCAGGTCGAACACCTCATGGATGATGCGCTTCTCCTCGTCGAGCAGGGTGTCCTGCTCGTTGATCATGTAGCGGATCTCCTCCTCGGAGACATTCTGACGGTCGTCGGCGTTCTTGATGCGCAAGACGCGAGCGAGACCGTCGGCGGAAGCCTGCGTCAGCCAGACGAGCGGGCGAGCGATCTTCTGGAACACCGTGAGCGGTTTGGCGACGCGCTTGGCCATGCCCTCGGCATCGGCCAGGGCGATGCGTTTGGGAACAAGCTCGCCCACGACGATCGAGAGGTAAGACACGGCGAGCGTGATGAGTACGGGCGCGAGGCCGGGGGCGACCATGGTCAGCGCATCGATACCGAAGCTCGACAGCCACTGCGCGAGCGGGTCGGACAGGCTCGTCGAGGCGACCGCAGAAGACGCAAAGCCCACGAGCGTGATCGCGACCTGGATGGTGGCGAGGAAGCTGCCGGAATTGGCCGCGAGCTCGGCGGCGCGGGCGGCGCGACGGTCGCCTCCTTCCGCCTCGTGGTCGAGCACGGCGCGCTTGGCCGTGGTGAGGGCCATCTCCGACATGGAGAAGTAGCCGTTGACAACGGTAAGGACGAGTGTGGTGATGATACTGATGGTGATGTCCATGGGGACGGGTTCAAACCTCCTGGGTTAGTGAATGGCGCGAGCGATGCGTAATTGGGGACGGGTGCGAATTACACATCGCACGATGCACGCAAATCGATGTGTAATGTGCACCCGTCCCTCATTACACATCCGAGGATTTACGCACCAGAAGCTAAATCACGAAGAGGACCACCGCCAAGAATTGCAGCACGCTGCCGGCAAGAACCCACAGGTGGAAAATACTGTGCATATAGCGAATCTTCTTGAGAACGTAGAACACCGCTCCAACGGTGTAGCACACGCCGCCCGCGGCAAGCAGCACGAGCGCGGTGGGATGCAGCGCGGCGACGAGCTGCGGCAAGCGGAAGACGACGAGCCAACCCATCGCGACGTAGATTACGGCGGTGAGCCAATGGGGCTGGCGCTCGCGCATGAACGCCTCGAACAGCACGCCCGCGATTGCGATCGCCCACACGGCGATGCACAGCGGGATACCGCCGGCATCGGCCAGCGTGATGAGGCAAAACGGGGTGTACGTGCCCGCGATGAGCAGGTAAATGCAGCTATGGTCGATCACACGAAAGACGCGCTTGGCAGCCGGGACGGCAATGGCGTGATACAGCGTCGATGCAAGATATTCGAGAATGAGCGCGACGCCGAAGATGATCGCGCTGGCGAGCGACGCCGGATGAGCCCCGTCCACGGCCGCCTTCACGACCATGACGACGAGCGCGGCGATGCCGAGGGCGACGCCTATGCCGTGCGTGATGGAGTTCGCGATCTCCTCGCCCAGCGTATACTGGGGCACCAAGTGACGCTTGACCGTGCGAGCCGCCGCCTTGACCGGCGCTCCGACGGTGGCGACCGCCTCCTTTGCGGTCGAACCGGCGGCATGCAGCAAGCGCTGCGTCCGCGATGTCGCGTCGGCGCGCGCTATGGGAGCAGGGACAGCCGCGACATCGGGTCGCGGCGAGGGACTGTCGCTCGCGTCAGGCATGGTCTCAGATCGTCCTCCAAAAATAGCTACATTGCTCGTTACTATAGCAAAATGACGTGGTACGCGCGAGGAAGCGCACCACGTCACCCATGTCTATGAAGACTCGTCACAACCCGCGCGCGGGAGCGACGGCGGCTCATCACGCCAGGCCGAGCTGCTTTTTAACACCGGTCGCACGCCTGCGGCTGACCGGGATGCTCGCGTCCGTCCGGCCGAGCTTAAGCTGCATGAGACCACTCGGCTTGAGCACCTCGACATCGCGGACGTCGTCGATATTCACCAGGAAGCTGCGGTGCACACGTAGGAACCCCTCGTTCGCCAGACGGCGCTCCAAAACCGAGATGGAATCATTGACCAGGTAGGTGCCGGTCTCCGTATGAGCGGAGGCGTAATCGGCACGAGCCTCGATATAGGCGATGTCGGTCACGGGGATGTAGGTGCGCTTGCCGTTGCGCTCACCCTGGATGCGGCGGACGGGTTCGGCCACCGCCGGCCGGCGGGCGTTGAGGGCGTTCTCGACCTTGTCGAGCGCCTTCTCAAGTCGGTCCTGCTCAACCGGCTTGAGCACATAGTCCGCCGCGTCGAGTTCGAACGCCTCTGCCGCATACTCGGAAAACGCCGTCACAAACACGATCACCGGGGGCTTCTTCAGCTTTTGCAGCGTATCTGCAAGCTGAACGCCGCTCGTGCCGGGCATCTGAATGTCGAGGAACAGCACCTCGGGGCCAAAGGCCAAGATCTTCTCGACCGCCTCCGTCGCCCCGCCGGCCTCCTCGATGCGTCCGACGCGGCCGTCCTGCTTGAGCAGGTAGTTCAACTCAGCGCGAATCGGCGGCTCGTCATCGACAATCAAAACACGCCATGCCTGGTCGGCCATGCCATCTCCCTTGTCCCATGGGCTCTGCGCCCAACACGCCATCCAATCAAATCGGCCGCGACGTGCAACCGTATGTCGCGCACAGTCAGGGCCTTAGTGTAACGCGGGCGCAGGGCACGGCACGCCCGCATCGGCCCGCAAGGCGCGCTGCGCCGCGGACCGAATCGCCGTCACCTGGCAGAGGGAAGCGCCGTCCCCTCCGGCTCGTGAGGCTCGCCGATCAGGTCGACCGTCACGCGCGTTCCCACGCCCTCCTGCGATTCAACGTGGATGCCCGATTCCGCGCCGAAGAAGAAGTGTATGCGCATGAGCACGTTGACGAGGGCCAAACCGCCGCCGCGCCTGAGCGAGCCGTCCGCCGTAGTGGGAGCGCTCCTCCTGCTCATGGACTCGAGCTTGGCCTCGACGCACTCACCATCCTCCTCGGTGCAACCGCACGGGCATGTATTGTCCACATCGCGCTTCACGTCGAGCAGGTGGGCGAGCGTCTCCTCGCTCATGCCGATGCCATCGTCCTCGACCACAATCTGGATACCGTCATCCGTCTCAAGGGAGGAAAGCTTGATGGACAACGGCTCGACCTCACGCATCGCATGCTTGATGCAGTTCTCGAGCAGCGGCTGCAAGATGAACGGCGGAACGCGGCAATCGAGCGTGAACGGATCGAAGTCGACCGAGAGCTTGAGACGGCCGTCACCGTAACGCGCCTGCATGAGGTTGATGTAGCGCATGCCCTGATCGAGCTCGTTCTCGAGTGAGGTGAGCGCATCGGAGTTCGACAGCGTCTGGCGATAGTAGTTCGAGAAGTCGATGAGCAGCGAGCGCGCCTTCTCCGGCTCCGTGCGCACAAGCGACACGATGGTTCCGATGGTGTTGAACAGGAAGTGCGGATCGACCTGGGACTGCAGCGCGCGCAGCTCCATGCGGGCGCTCAAATCCTCCTGGCGCTCGAGCTCGAAGCTCGCCAGCTGCGTGGAGATCAGCTCGGCAAAGCCCGTGGCGAGCGCGGTTTGACGTGCATCGATGTCGCTGTAGCGCGGATAGTACAGCTCGAAGGTCCCCATGCAGCGGTCGCGCACGATGAGCGGGGCCGTGATTCCAGCCTGCAGGCGCGGGAAGAAATACGGCTCATCGGGACCGGTTGTCTCGCGCGCGAAAACCTCCATGCGCTCGTTCTCGATGACGCGCAGCGTGCTCTCCAGAACGACCGGCGTACCCGTGGGGCAGCGGTCTGAATCCTCGCCCCAACTCGCGACGACCGCCGTGCCGTCGGTGATACAGATCGCCGAGGCCAGGGTCTCGGGCAGGATCAGCTTGCACGCGCCCAGGGTCGCCTCAGGCGCCAGGCCGTGACGGGTGTAAGCGAAGATCTTGCTCGCGATGCCGAGCGTTCGGTCGGTCGCGGAGAGCGAGAAGTCATCGGGCGCGACGAACACGTATGCAAAGAAGAAACACAGCAAGACGAGGCCGGCGATGGTGATAACCGCGGGGACCGGGTTGGGGTTGGTCACGAATTCGAGGGCCAGCAGGCCGAGCAACATCGGGACGCACAGGATGAGGCCGCGCAGCGCCCAACTCTGGGCGACGCGGAAGAATTTCGTCTGATTCCAACGGGCAAACGGCCGCCGCACGCAAACACCTACCTTTTTAACATTCATCACACGTGCTCCATGATACCAATCGGCCGAAAAAAACGCCCACCCCGAATAGCGGGATGGGCGCTCGTGTCGTCCCCCTGGAGCGGCGCCCTGCCCCGCCCCGGGTAAACGCGGGGGCTCCCCGGCCCCTCCACGACGCCGCTTCCCTATCTATTGCGAAGCCGCTACGCCTGGAGGCAGAGCCGGGGAGCCCTATGGGAGTAACTCAGTTACTCGGAGTACTTGTTGCCCTCACCGAAGGTACCGGCGTCGACAATCCAGCCGTCCTTCATGATGACGTCCATGTTGTCAACGTTGAGGGTGTGGATGTCAGCGGCGACATCGCCGTTGACGACCAGCAGGTCGGCGCACTTACCGGCCTCGAGGGAACCGGTCTCGTCCTCGATGTGGCACATCTTGGCACCGTTCAAGGTGGCGCAGGTGATGGTCTCGACCGGGGTGAAGCCGATCTTGTCCACGAACTCGTACATCTCCTCGATGGAGCAGGTGCCATAAGGAGTGACGAAGGAGAAGGAGTCGGAACCGATGGTCATCACGACGCCGCGCTTCTTGGCCTCGCGCAGGCAGTCGTAGTTGCGCTGGAGCTCCTTCTCGACGAGGGTGCCCTCGTACTTGTCATGCAGCTCGGGCACGTAGACCGGCGGATAGGTGGAGTACCAGGTGGGCAGGAAGGCGATCGTCGGGGTGAAGAAGGTGCCCTGCTCGGCCATGAGGTCCATGGTGCGCTCGTCGATGTCGAAACCGTGAATCAGCTGCTCGCAGCCAAAGCGGACGGAATCGTAGGCAGCGGCGTGGTTGTTGTAGCAGTGGCTCCACACCGGGATGCCGACCAGCTTGGCCTCGTCGATGACGGCCTGGATCTCCTCGGAGCAGTAGTGCTGGTCGCGGCCGGAGTCCCAGCGCCAGATGCCACCGCCGGTAGCCCAGATCTTGATGGCATCGGGGTTCTCACGCAGGCGACGACGAACGGCCTTGCGCAGATCCCACGGACCGTCGACCTGATCGCCCCAAGGATGGGACTCTTTGTTCTCGAGCTGGCTGCAGTGGTGGGAGTCACCGTGGCCGGCGGTGCGGCAGAAGCCGAGGCCGGTGGCGAGGACGCGAGGACCCTTGAAGACGCCCTTATCGATGCAGTCGCGAATCTGGATGCCGAAGCGGCCGATCTCGCACACGGTGGTCAGACCGTGGGTGAGGCAGTCGTAGGCCTGCTTGACGGCGACGGCCTGCTTCTCGAGGAGCGGCTGCATGACCCAGTCGGTGTCATCGTCGGTGAGGTTGCCGGAGAAGTGCAGGTGGGTGTCGATGAGGCCGGGCATGACGGTCTTACCGGTAGCGTCGATGACCTCGTAGCCCTCAGGGGTGTCCTGGTGGGCGCCGGCGTACTCGATCTTGCCGTTCTCGTCGACGAGAACCAGGGAGTTCTCAACCGGATCGGCACCGGTGCCGTCGATGAGCTTGCCGCCGACGATTGCATACTTCTTACCCATGTTGTTCCTCCTTATTGGAACGATGGATTGGCTAGTGGCACCCGACCGCGCGGGGTACGTGCGCGGCCGGGCATGCCGCAAGAGAGGAGAGACGCGGCGGATATGCCGCGATGGAACGCGGAGCTCGGTGCACTTTGTTCCATGGTGGGGTCGGCGCCGGGGCGCTCTCCCCTGGGGGTCGGTGTGGACCCCCGGAATGCGGCGGGCGCGTCGTGTCGTGCGCCCGCCGACGAAGGGGTTTCGCTACTTCTTGGCGCGAGCCTTGGTGGCGAACATGAGGATCAGGCCAACGACCAGCCAGCCGAGCACGATGGACCACTCAACCATGTTGAGGGAGGCCGGGCTGAAGGGCAGGACGAGCAGGCCGATGATGATGGCGCCGGCCAGGATGGCCAGGAGGATACCGAACTTGCCGCCGGGAACCTTGTAGGGACGAGGCAGGTCGGGCTCGGTGTAGCGCATCTTCAGGCACGCAAGGGCGACCATGGTGCAGGAGAGGATGAACGCCAGGGCGGACACGTTGGTCAGCGGGATGAGCATGTTCTTGCCCAGGAACGGACCGATGACGGTGATGATACCGAGGACCACGCAAGCGAGCTTGGGGGCGCCGGACTTCTCATCGACCTCGGCGAACTTCTCGGGGAGCTGACCCTTGCGGCCCATGGCGAGCATGATGCGGGAGGTAGCGCCGTAGAAGGAGTTCATGGGACCCATGGGCCCGAGGGTGGCGATGACGAGCATGGCCACGTACAGGATCATGTTGATGTTCTTCAGGCAGGCCAGAGCGGGAACGGGCTGAGCCACGAACTCGTTCCAGGGGAGGATGGTGCCGAAGGAGTAGATGCAGACCATGTAGAAGCCACCGGCGGCCAGGAGGGCCAAGGTGATGATCTTGCCGAACTTGTTCCAGTTCAGACCCTCAGCGGCCTCCTCGGCCTGCTGCGGGATGGTGTCGAAGCCCGCGTAGAAGAACGGGGTCAGCACCAGGACCGAGACGATACCTGCGAGCAGGTTGGTGGACTCGGTCTCGGCGACACCGCCGCCAGCGCCGGCGACCTGGGAGAACACAGGCATGGCGTTGTCGGGGGAGCCGGTCACGATGGAGACGCCCATGGCGAGCAGCATGCCGCAGAGCAGGGCCTTGGTGAGGAAGGCCTGCAGCTTGGCAGCGGAGCTGGCGCCGCGGAAGTTCAGGAAGACCACGTAGCCGGCGAAGGCGAGCGCGATCAGCGTCGGGAACAGGTAGACGTCTGCACCGAGGATGGTGTAGAGCTTGACGGCGCGGAGCCACTCAAGACCGGGCAGGCTGCCGAACATGTCCGAGACCAGCGTGGAGATGGCGATTGCCTCCCACGGGCACAGGATGCCGTTGCCCAGAGCCAGGAACCAGCCGGTGATGTAGGACGCCGTGTGACCGAAGGTGCGGTCGACGTACTCCACGATACCGCCGGAAACCGGGATGGCGGCTGTAAGCTCGCCAAACACCGCTCCGATGGGCACCAAGGCGATGGCGCCCAAGAGGAATGCGATCATAGCGGGGACAGGACCGCCGCCAACGACCATCCAGTCGCCGACCTGCAGGACCCAACCGGTACCGATGATGGCGCCGAAGCCGATGGTAAAGAAGTTCCACAGCGACAGCGTCTTCTTCATGCCGCCCTGATCGGCAGCAGAAGCGTTGGTTTCCGCCATAGCACGCCTCCTTTCTTTTGTTTGGGGCCGACGTGTCCACTCGTCGACCCGCCCCCTCACGCTCGCCGGTTTGGCGGGCGCCTTTTCCATGTCCTGAAGAATATTGCCAACCGATGTGAAGGTTTGCGGTCAGTCGACGTTCGGAATGTCATCGCAGACGAGCGGGCGCCGTTCTCCGACTAACGGTCGTTGCACGAACGCGCGGCCGCGCCCGTTTTTCCGTTCACCGCCCAAATCGACCAGTCGCGGAAATGGGGCTCGCAGCCACCAAAGTAGGCTATAAGGCGAGCGGCCCTTCGCAGCGCCCCGACCCGCTCGCACCCGAACGGACAAATGCCCAGCTGTTTATATTCTGGCTGGTAGAATGTACTTCGTTTGTTTTCGATGGCGTTTGAGCCGTCTCGATCCGGGAGACACCGATGGACGACCGATACCGCGGGGACGACCCCCGTCGCTCCGTGCGCCTTGCATCCTCCGCGAACAACGGGGCCACGCGCGACCGCGCTCCCCTGCCGCTCGGCGTCAACGAGCGGACGCGCGGCGTGGGATCGCGCCCGATGAACGGCAACGGTGTTCGTCCGGGCAACGGCGCCGCCCCGCATCCCGAGTTCCGTCCTCCCGCGCGGGCAGCGGCCAACGCCCCTGTGTATCGCGGCCCCCGCACGCCGCGCTCGCAGAGCGCCCACGCCCCGCAGACGCGCCCAACGGGCAGGTCCTCTTCCGGTGGCCGCGCGCAAAACCAACCATCTCGCGACGCCGGTCAACGCCGACCCCTCAACGGAAGCTACGCCCACACGCCCTCACGTCACCGCTCAAGCGGAGGCCGGGGTCCGCGCGCGGGATACGTAGGCGGGCCTTTGCGTGGGGGCCGCAATACCGGCCGCATCTTCTCGCGCCCCACTTGGCGATCCGTGCTGTTCAGCCCGCGCGGAATCGCCGTGCTCTTGGTTATCGCGGTGATTGGTGCGGGAGGCCTAGGCATCAACGCCAAAATCCAACGAGACAAAGCGGAGGAAGCCGCGCGCATCGAGGCGAAGAAGAAAAAGAAGCGCCTCGCCAAGCAGACGGTCAACCCGTTCAAGCTCGGGCCCACCGCCATCCCCGTCTCCACGCCGCGCTCGCAATGGACGGCGGGCACAATGCCGCATCTCTATCAAACCGACCCGCTCTGGGCGAACAAGCCTTACGTCGGAAGCAACATCCGCATCGCCGGCTGCGGCCCCACGAGCCTTTCCATGGTCTACACATACCTGACGGGTAAGACCGATCTCGATCCGGTCGCCATGGCCTCGTTTGCCGAGGAGCACAACTTCGCCCCCACCGGTGCGACCGAATGGCGCTTCATGACCGACGGCGCCGCCGCCATCGGATTGAGATCGGCCCCCGTGGCCCCTTCGCGCGCGAGCATCGCATCCGCGCTGGATGCCGGCATGCCGATCATCTGCTGCCTCACGCCCGGCGGCTTCACCACAGTCGGGCATTTCCTTGTCATCAAGGGCATGGACAGCCGCGGCATGGTCGAAATCCATGACCCCAACAGCCCCTACAACAGTGCAAAACGCTGGCCGATCAGCCAGATTCTCCCGCAAATCGAAGCGCTTTGGGCCTTCTCGATCTAACCCCATACAAATAGACGCCCCGGGGCAGTAAGCCGGGGCGCCTGGGAGAGGGAGGCTCTGTAAGCGTCGCGCGCGATGCAGCAGCCACACGCGACGACGGCAAGCATCGGACGCCCGGCCGGCTCGAAGCGGCAGCCGG